>Ga0209092_10000058_pt1 | contig 88598 bp, 59 predicted proteins | sample FraStrMetagenome_FD_187446 | JGI IMG/M metagenome (GOLD analysis project Ga0209092, IMG submission 187446) | Marine eukaryotic phytoplankton communities from Arctic Ocean - Fram Strait ARC3M Metagenome (SPAdes) (version 2) | ecosystem: Environmental > Aquatic > Marine > Oceanic | place: Fram... | reverse complement strand
CTATTATTAAAGCTGAGCTAGCTAAACCATCATTTCATTATGGGACAGAATCAAATACCTGTTGGACTTTTTACAATCATGTTACACATGCATTAAAGAAAGCACATCCACGGTACTGGTTACAAGACAGTCAAAACTTTCATGACTTTATTGTTGCAGAATGCTTAAGTAGTTCTAAACCAACACTTAATAAAGAAACAACGTTATCAGAAAAGGTAATTGTTATTTCTGATCCTGTAAATAAAGTTGTTGAAGTTGATGAAGATATAACTGATACACAATTAATTGAAAATGTATTTTTAGATTAGTGAGGATATACGTTGTAATTATATTAGCTATATTTTTTCTCTACATTAGTAGTAAGAATAAAATGAATAGGAGATAACCAACTGGGGCCTGAGTTACGCATTCTTGGGCTCTGGCTCCTTTAATCACCCTACAAAAGAAAAACACATGAAGAAATTTCTAGAGTTTGCTTTAATATGGTATAGTCAGCAGATGGCTATACCTTTTTGGGTTATAGGCCATGTTCACTTATCAATAAATACATATAAAGATGTGCATGAAATTATTGCTAGCATGGGATTAAACCTGCTCGTAGCAATAGGCTTCATCATGGACTATCGTAAAAATAAAAACAAATGAAAAAAAAAGATAAAAGAATAGAAAAATATTCTAAACTTGGTATTAAATTTATACCCTGTGATGAAGATAGTCAAACATATAGTTGGCAAAGAACTAATAGGAAAGCAACATCTCGTGCTGCTGATGGTCCTTGTGGAGCATATGAAGTTAGAAAGATTGAAGATGTTATGGCTGAAAGAAGAAAAAGAAAAAAGAAATGAAAAAAGCTGAAACTAGAAAAGCTACTCCAGTATTTACTGGTGTATTAAGATACTTCCCGGATGCTATTATGGAAATAGCTCGTGTATCACTGCAGGGAAACAAACAGCACCATCCAGATAAACCATTACATTGGGATCGTGATAAGTCTAATGATGACTTTGATGCATTAGCTAGACATCTTATTGATGCTGGAACAGTTGATGATGACGGAATACGTCATACAGCAAAAGTTGCCTGGCGTGCACTTGCATGCTTACAAAAGGAAATAGAAAATAACAAAAAATAAATAGGCCCGGAATTAACCGGGCCCTTTTAGTTATAGGCCTGTATAACCATGATTGATTAATGCAGTTCTAATTTGACCATACCAGTAAGCAGATGGAGTTGGTGGGTTATTATTTAAATCACTTCTCCATCTTAAACGTATAGGTGCACCTGATGACCAAGCTGTTACTTGTTGGAATTGTGCTGAACTATATCCTGCAAATGTTGCAGCAGGAGGTGTGAATTCTGAACCGTTAATACCAAATGGTAATAAACCTCCTCCGTCTGTACCTGCATTTCCTCCATCACCAACTAGTGGTACTAAATCTGGAGTACTACCATTTACTTGGAAGAAAGTAGATCTATATATTGAATTATTACCTGCTGCTGCTTCAACTGTATTAATAAAGTTTACAACTGAGTTAACATCTGTATTAATATTAGTAACCATAGAATTCTGTCTATCTGCCCATGTCCCATTACCTGTACCGACAAGACCATAATTATTAGATTCATCTGCAAAACACAAGAACATTAAGTTTTGTGCATCTGGGAAATATCCACCAGGTCCTATTGTTGTACCTTGACCTCTATTGTTCATCATATCAATCTGTCTTTCTGCTCCAGAATGACCCCAATAAAGATGAGAATTATACATGTCTTGACCATTAGTAACTGGATTAGGTGTAATACCTCCAGCAATTTCCTGTGCTAAAGTTAGACCTACAGCATAGAAATCTTGTAATAGGTTTCTTAAGTTATTAGGATCTTGATAATCTGCAAGTATCATTGCATCAGTTAATGAAAATGTGATTACATTACCCAGATTAGTGGTTTGTACTACCGGAAGACCAGATGTTGCATTTACTAAACCCATTTGATTACTTCCAATGTTAGCAGTACCAACTATAGTATTAGCTGGAATTCCAGTTCCTGTTACAGTCATACCTGCTCTAACTAATAGATAACTTCGTGAAGTAGTTCCAGCTGGAATACTAACAAGACCTGTTGCATTTTGCGCAGGATCCATAAATAATGTAGTTGTACCTGTACCTTGTCCATTTGATTGTCCATAAAAAATAGGAACACTTGATATTTGTGCTGTTTCAAAAATTGTAGAATTCATAGATCCTGAAGTGTCATGCCAAGTAACAAAGTAAGTATCTTTAGTTACTGCTAGACCACCAATTGTAAATGTTTGTGTGTCTGCACCACCATCTTGATCTTCAACAATCATTTGAACTACAAAATTTCCTCCTGCTGCTGGATAAGTACCGGATAAAGTTCCTGTACAATCATTATTGTCTACAAAAGATAACCAACTTGATCCCGCTGCTGGAAATATTTCTACTCCATCAACTGTTATTGTATAATCTAAATCAGCACATGCTGTATCAGGATCATTAGTAGTCCATGAGTATGTCCATGTATCATTACCTGTTAAATTAGGATAAGTTCCTGCAGTTACAGGATCAGTAGATGTCCACAATGGTGGATCAACTACATTATTTACTACTATTAGTATAGTAGATACATTAGATGTACAGTAACCATCAAAAACAGTAAACTGAAAACTTGTAGTACCAAACCAATTTGCATCTGGAGTAAAAGTAAATGAACCAGTACTTGTATCAAATACGAATGTTCCATTAGCAGGTGGTGCACCCACTAATTGAAAAAGATTTCCATATCCACCGTAACCATCATCAATGACAACCATTGTGTTAGTTAAACTTGTATCTTCATCTATAACATATGATGCTCCTGATGTTACAGGGCAAGTATTATTTGAATAAAGTTTACAGCATGACTCCCAATATAAAATAGAGCTTCCTGCATTAACATCATAGTAATGATATTTTATTTTGATTGACTCACCGTATAGTAAGTCACTAGTTTTGTATCCAAGCTGTGATATTGTTGGTTCGTACCATGAAACTCTATTAGTTACATTTGTTAAACCATTACTCCAATTACCAAATCTAATTGCACCATCAGGGAGAAGAGTTCCTAGTTTAGCATTTTCTGCTATAACTACTCCTGTCATACCATCTTCTAACGGTGTCATTCCTTTTATAATTCTATAAGAAGCAGCAACTGTGTCATTTAAATATACAAAAGCATTTCTAAATCCTGATGATTGATCCCAATCAGCTGTTTGACTCATTGGAAGAGTATCAAAACCTACTGCAGGTACAATTGTAGATACATCTCTAAATTTAACTTCATTAGATGAACCCGTGTCTCTTACTAATACTTCAGTAAGAGTATCATCTTGTGCTACTGTATCTAAAAATAATTCTTTTGTTTGCTGTAGTTTACCGTCATTAGTAATCTTACTAGCCGGGGTACCTGAATCACCATCTTGTATTAATAAAGAACAACCCAATGTATTAGCATTAGGTGTCCATAATGGTATTCTATATATATCACAAACTTCACCTACAATTGCTGCAGGATTATCTTCCCAAGAAAAAGTTATTCCATCAGAAATAAGAATCTGATCTACAGTTCCTATAGGTAATTCTTGCTTTAAGTCATTTATATTACCCTGCCATAAGCTTCCATAAGTTAAAGCTTCAACAACATCATCATCAGACCATACTACTCTTCCGTCAGCTAAACCTACAAGTACTTGAGATAGTTGACCTAAATTTCCTTGTGAATCAGTAATGGGTCCATTAAGTATAATATTTGAGTTAAGAGTTGTAGTTGTTGTTGGAACACCGGGAGATGCTACAACATTACCGTGCTGCACATTTACCAATGCAGTAAAAGTAACACCATCCATAGTAAAGTTAGCATCATCTTCTAATACTCCACCAGGCCCAACTATAACTATACGGTCTTCAGTAAGAGTAGGAGTTGTTATGGTACCTTCTACATATAAATCTCCTGCTATATTTATAGTATCACCTATAGCATTTTGTGTTATGATAGAATCCATTAAAGTATCCCATGCACAAGAACCTTCAGGTGTTGTGTATACAGGAACAAAACCAAGATTTCCTTCTCCCGGTTTTGTTCTAGTTAAATTTTCTGTTGCTTCACAAACAAGATCTCCCCATTTTACTACAAAAGGTTCCATCTTAGGATTATAAACCGCACCTGTATTCAGCGTGCTGTTATGATAAAGCTTACCAAACTCAAAATGATCTCTCATTTTGTCTAGTTTCTTTTTCTTTTTATTCCTCTTTAATAGCCCTAAGACTTCTTGTATATAAACACTCATGTTCTTTTTTTTTAATATTTATGTTATATTAATTAAATATAGCAACGTTGATTAATATATTAATTTTTCCTCCTGCAGTATTTGTTGATTGTAATGTAAAACCACTAACTGTTTTTTCAGTAATATATACTGCATCATTACCCGGTGATCCTTCAGTTGTAAGCTGAACAATATAATTTGTAGTTGGAAAAGGAGTTCCCCATGATACAGCATAAACACCAGGGGTACCCGGTGTTACTTGTAAACCATTCCAAGTACCAGCAATTTGTTTTACTATACCATTTGTTGTTCCCGTATCTAATACTGAAAATATAGTTTTAGCTATTGGTCCTGAATCAAATAGATTTTCAATTAAAACTTTCTGTACTGTATTAGTCTTAGCATCATTATATAAAATATGATCTTCTCCTGGAGTAGGTTCGTTGCCAAGTGCTTGTTGAGCAGTAAGAACAATATTATCTGTACCAAGATAATCAACTTCTACAGTAGCAACTCCTCCTGCAGTATTAGCAGTAATACCATTAGTTCCTACAACTGAAGCAGATCCTCCAGTTCCACTAGCAGCAGCAATAATTCTACCTTGCTGATCTACTGTAATGTCTGCATTAGTATATGCACCCGGTGATACAGCTGTATTATCTAAGTCAATTGTTAATGTATCTGTTGCAGTTACTGTAGTTGTTAAGGCAACTCCTCCTGCAATCTTTGCTGTGTTTCCACTTTCAATAGATTCAGAAGCACCTAAATCACCACCAAGTAACCAACCAGTATAAGTATCTGTCCAAGGCACGTTTACAACTAGTTGATTGCTAGAATTAAATTGTACACCGTAAGTCTTTTTTTCAACATTACTTACTGCCTGAGCTGTTTGTGCTTGTACAACATCACTAAACAATTTACCAATACCAAGAACGGATGATGTCATTGTTACTACACTTGGAACAGATGGAAATGCTTGTAGATTACCTTGTCCATCTATGTAGTCTGTAGACAAGCCTGCCCATGTAAAGTCTAAAGTACTATCTCCTGTATTACTACTGTCATTTGCTACTGCAACATCTAATGCATCACCAGCTGTTGTTGCTCCTATAGTTAATACACTTGCAAAGGTTATAACACTAGGGTTGCCTGATACCATACTAACACCAGGACCAACAAACTCAAACGCTCCTGACTCAGTATTGCTTCCTACCTTAATACTATTTACTGTATTAACTGATACTGCACTTATAGTTGTAGTTTTAACACCGCTTCCATCTGTATTAACTGATTGTGATAAACCACTACCAATAGTTACTTTATCAAACCAATATCCTGCTTGAGTATCTGCTGCGTCTATTTTAAATTTCACATCATCAGAACTACCACTCGCCCAAGGTACATTTACAACTAATTGTTGGTCTGAATTAAATTGAACACCATATGTTCTATCTATTGTAGTTGATACTGCCTGAGCTGCTACTGCCTGTACTGTATCATCCCATAGTTTACCTGTTCCAGTTACCGTAGATGTCATCACTGGTACTGCTGCAGGAATAACAGGGAATGTTTCTAATGCACCATCACCTCTAACATATTGAGCTGGTACCCCTTGAAAATTTAAAGTTAAGAAAGGTGTGGTAGTTGAATTTGCTACAGAAGGTACTATTGAATTTGCTATACCTGGAGTTACATCACATCCAAAGTCAGTCACAGTTCCTGTTCCTACAGAAGGGAATGATTGTAGTGACCCTGTACCATCTATGTATTGTGACGTTGTTCCTGCACCTGTAAATGTTAAAGTACCAGCGCCTGTTACAGGTGATCCTGAAACAGTAAACGCTGAAGGTGCTGATAAACCAACGCTAGTAACAGAACCAGATCCACCTGACGCAGATATAGTTATATTATTTACTCCATCATCAAATATTGTAATATTAGCACCTTGAACTAGATTGAGTGCACCAGACAAACTATTTACAGATGTTACATGAGTTGGGAATGCTGGAACAACCGCATCAATCTTTACACCAGGAGCTCCTAAATCTGTTAATGTAATGTTATTACCAGCTTCAAGAATTACTTTATCTAATGAGCCGTCTGATCCACTTAAATCTATAGAATAGTTTACACCACCAGCACCGCTTGCTTGACCACCTAAATCATATGTAGTATTACTTGCTGCTGCAGGTGTTGGTAGAGTTACTGTTTTAAAGTTTACCTGTACAGGATGCCCAGTTGCATCTTGAATTATTTTGTCAACAACCTCAAATGAAGTACCAAATGCAGGTGATTCAGATGATGCTGTATCTACTCTAGTTGTATCAAGGTGAGTAATAGTTAATTTTTCTGGATTACCTCCTGCTAATGTAAGTGATGTAGCTATTTTATTACCACCTAGAAATTGAACTACTTCACCGTCAGTAACACTACCTGTTGCAAAGCCGTCATTAATTTTCCAATTAGTAAATAAATCTGGGAAAGTTTCTAAGTCTCCAGCACCATTAACATACTGAGTTGAATTACCTAAGTAATTAAATGTAAGAACACCAGCAGTTGTGATAGGACCTCCAGAGACTGCAATTGCATTTCCATTAGTAGCAGCGTCTACACTAGTAACAGTTCCAACAAATTGATCTGTACTACTTATAGTAATATTATTAGAGCCATCATCGGCTAAAGTAATATTAGTACCAGGAAGAAGCTTTACTATATCTATAGTAGCATCAGATCCTGTAAGTATTAAATCAACATTGTTTCCATCTTGTGCACTACCATAATCATATGTAGTATTAGTACCTACTACTATGGCATCAGCAAATTCTTTAGCTGAGATTAAAGTTTGTTCAACCTTTGGCAAGTAGGCCATTACATTTAATGAACTTTCTGCTTTTGTAGATAATACAAAATAGTCATCCTTACTTGGTACGTAAGGAACAGGTTGTGTGAATTTTTTCTTAGAAAATAATCCTAATACATCTTGAAGTAATGAGCCCATTGTTTTTTATTTTATCTATTTACAGTACCCATTTTTAAAAGCCTCTGATTGAACAGGCTCAGCTGCTCTAGTAGACTTTTGTGGTGGATTCAAATTTGTTTTTTTAGCTGTCTTTATTCTAGCTGCAACAATTGCTTTATTCTTAGCACTTTGCAATGCTTGTGGAATAGTTGTAGGATTAAAAACCCCATTGGTTGTTGCTCTCTTATAGTTTTCTCCCTGCATAGGGAATGATATTTTCTTGCCCATGATTATTTCTTTTTATATTTTTTACTACTACTACCACCCTGTCTTAATTCTCTGACAAGTTGATTATCACTTTCGTTTGGTAAACTGTCATATACATTAGTAACATCACCACCAGCCATATAACCCGTAAGGCCACCGTTATTAGAGTACACGTCCATTTTCATTCTATTTGTTGGTACAAACGCATCACCGTCACCCATAGTACCACCCTTTCCATATTGTCTATTTTTCATCTTTTCTGTTTTTTTTGTTATTATTTACTTTTTCCATTGATCTTCCACCAAAATAGGCACCAATTACTGTTATTAAAACTAACTGTAATAAATCAACCCACTTGTCTTCTACTATAAAATCTATAACTCCAGCGTCTATAAATACTAATATTACTGTTGATACAACTAAGAATACAAGAACCATAGGTCTCACATTTTTGCTGAGCCATGAATCTGAATTCATGTCTGAGGCCCACCTTGAAGTTATTTCTGTTTCCATTTCAACTTCATGTCTGGCTATCAACTCTTTTATTTTTAATTCAGCAGCAAGCTTTTCATCTTTAGATGTAATAAGCTCATCTAAGACACCACCTATTCCTTCAACTAATTTAGTTGCACCGCTTGAAAATAATTTTGTTATAAAGTTTGGCATTATTCGTATGTTTTAATTTCAAGTGCTGTATTTTCTAGTACATTGTCTACTGCTTCACCCGTATCTATTCTAAAAGTTTTTACTGTAAATCCTGTTGTAGTTGTATTTACTATATTTGCTACATATGGAATAGTTCCATTACCGCTAAACTTATTTTGTATTTCAAAACTTACTTTATTTATATCTGATAAAGCAGTAGAAAAAGTAGCTTGATATGTTCCAAAGGCTACATAAGTCCAAGTAATAGGTGAAACTCCATTATCTAAAAGCATAATCATTGTAGGAGCAGAAGTTCCTGATTGAGTAAGAAGAGAAACATGATTATCCCAAGTTAAACCCATAGTAATAGAATTAGGATTGGGTGGACTACCAACTGGTACACCTGTTATTGCTGCAATTGTAGGGCTGCTAAACATTAAAACAGTATCACCATCATCAACAGTAAAACCAGGTCCTCCTACTTCATCATATACTGAAAAACTTGCTTTAGATCCATTACTAGCAGCTGTTATTCTTCCTTGTTGATCAACAGTAAGGTTTGTATTTGTATATGGTCCCGGTATTACTGCCGTGTCACTTAAATTGACAACTACTTTAGGTCCACCTGTTCCTACTGTTCCTATTCCCGTTCCACCTTCTATTGTTAAAGTATCACCATTAACAACTGTTTGTGCAGATCCTGAGTCACCATTAACAAGAAAGTCTGCACCACCACCACCGCCTGTTGTATAGTTAGGGATATTTAAAACACCACTGCTTAATGTTGCCGCTCCAGATGTTCCAGTTGTAGTTAGACTTAAACCTGCACCTGCAGGAACGCTAAGTTTTATTTCATTTATACTTTGAGCTACACTTATATTACTTCCTTGTACTATACTTCTAAAGTTTAGTGTCTCACCAACTTTATCTTTCCATACTTGAGCACCACTTCCTACATTAGCTGCAAGATTTGGTTCACCCTCTGTTGTTATTTCTATATAATTATCATCTGCTGAAACAGCTAAAGTTAAATTAGGACTTAGTGATTTTAATGTACGGAAACTAACAGTACATTCACCTGTGTCAGGATCAACTGCTTTATTTTGAAATATAGATCCTGTATCTCCTACAGGTACATCAGGTACATTCTTATAAGTACAAGATGCAGCTTCAACTTTAAAGTCTGATATTTTAATTAATTTAACTGCTTTATAAGGTATAGGAGATGCAACACCAGTCATATCCGGTTGTTCATTCCATTTACCTAATACAAGCACGTCATTCTTTTCAGCTAGTTTAGAATACTTACCTTGTCTAATTAAACTTAATATGTCAGTTAAAATGTTCATATGCTATTTACCAGAGTGGGTCCAACCACCTAATTTATATTTTTGTTTTTTGCTTTCTCCTTTGCTATTAGTTGTGATTCTTTCTGCATCACCACCCTTACGCATTTTTTCTGTGTAAGAGCCTTGCATCATGTCCTCTAATTCACCACCGGTTCTCATAAGCATTTTACTTTTTTGCCTTGACATTTTACCTTTGGGTAAACACAATCCTTTCTTTGCCATCTTATTTTAATTTTAAATATCCAATGTAAATGTTACAAAGAATAAATATAGTTTTATAGTTGTATAATCATATTCACCATCTGGTCTTATAAATTCCCAGCCTAGGGCTAGTCTATCATGAGGCCAATGAAATGCTATTTCTAGTGCCCAGTTGTCCATTATATTTTGCTTTTGGTTTTGTTACAAAGTCCTTGACGGCAATGTCCTAAACAGACTTTACCTTTTGATATCCATTGAATAAATAAACAAATTTGTCTCATTGCTTTATTTCCTTTTTTTTAGATTTTCTCTTTCTTGTTTTACCTGCAACAGCTTTAGGTACATGACCTAACTGATTACCAACTTCTTTAATTGCTCGCCCTACGTCAGATAATTCATCTGCTGTTAACTTATAACGTTTTACTATTTCTAGTAAAGTTGCTTCAGCTTTTTCATCTATTGTAGTCTTTGACCAAATAGCTCTCCAAGAGTCTTGCAGGCTATATGTCCAAATAACATGTATAATTTTTTTAAACATAAATTTGTTTTTTAAAAGTACTATATGAATAATATACAAATTTTGTGTCACTTAACCAACTGATTAAGATTTTAAAATCTTATCTTTGTGTTGCTTGCTGATAACAATATACAAATTTTAACTTAGTTAAAATAAATATAATAGCATATAAAAAGTGATAGTTCTCTTTTATATCTCAGTTACATTTAGTAAATTAAATACATCTAGTAGCCGCATTCTTTTAAATAGAGAATGGGGCTTTTTAATCCTTAACACATATTTTTATGAATAAAAACATCTTCAAACCCAGAGTAAATATACTACCTTATGAGTATCCACAACTATTAGCATATAAAGATGCCATAAGACACTCATATTGGATTGATACAGAATTCAATTTTACAGAAGACATACAAGACTTTAAAGTCACTATATCAAATGAAGAAAAAGATGTTATTAAAAAAACAATGCTTGCTATTGCACAAATAGAAGTTAACGTTAAAACTTTTTGGGGAGATCTATATAAGAGAATGCCTATCACAGAAGTAGGTGATGTAGGCTTTACTTTTGCTGAGTCAGAAGTAAGGCACAAAGATGCTTATGCTAGATTACTTAGGATACTAGGGTTAGAAAAAGAATTTCAATCAGTTGTAGAAGTACCTGCAATAGAAGGTAGACTTAAATATTTAAAGAAGTACCTGGATGGTACACGTTCTAGAGATAACAAAATGTATACTAAATCTGTACTATTATTCTCTTTGTTCATAGAGCATGTAAGCTTGTTTAGTCAGTTCTTAATTATGATGAGTTTTAACAAAGAAAAGAATGTCTTTAAAGGTATATCTAATGTTGTAGAAGCTACCAGTAAGGAAGAAGAGATACACGGTAACTTTGGAGCTGAGATTATCAACATCATTAAGAAAGAAAATCCTGAGTGGTTTGATAAAGAGTTTGAAGAACTTATCTATTCTGCTTGTAAGAAAGCTTATACTGCTGAGTGTGGTATACTAGATTGGATCTTTGAAAAAGGAGAGCTAAAGTTTCTATCTAAGGAAACTATTCAGAACTTTATAAAGAACAGATTTAATAATTCTTTAGAAAAGATAGGTATGAAATCAATATTTGATGTTGACTCAGAACTATTAAAGTCTACTGAATGGTTTGACATAGAGATTACAGGCACCAAAGAAGGAGACTTCTTTTACAAGAAGAGTGTAGATTACAACAAGAAGAGTAAGAGCATCACAGAAGATGACTTATTTTAAAATCAACTAATTATGGAATATAATAACTATTACTGGCTGAATGAAGATAGCCGCACATTTTTATCAAGGGGTTACATTACAGAGACCCCGGAACAAAGAATCAAAGACATTGCTATTAAAGCAGAAAAGTATTTGAATATAAAAGGATTTGCAGAAAAGTTTGAACACTACATGGCCAAAGGGTATTACTCTTTGTCAACTCCAGTGTGGATTAACTTTGGTAAAGCAAAAGGATTACCTATCAGTTGTTACGGATCTAATGTAGATGACAACTTGGACAGTATATTAAATGCTGGCCGTGAAATTGGAATGATGTCTAAGTATGGAGGTGGAACTTCAGCTTACTTAGGAAACATTAGAGAAAGAGGTGCTCCTATTTCTACAGGAGGATTTGCAGATGGACCAATTCATTATGCTAAGATATATGATACTGTAGTAGATGTATGTAAACAATCTGAAGCAAGACGTGGAGCATGTGCAGTGTATTTACCTGTTGAGCATGCAGATATCTTAGAGTTCTTAGATATTGGGACAGATGGTAATCCTATTCAGAACCTTCAATATGGTGTTACAGTTACAGATGCTTGGATGGAAGAAATGAAAGCAGGAGATAAAAGTAAACGTAAAGTTTGGGCCAAGATTATTCAAAACAGAAGTGAGATTGGTTTTCCATACATAATGTTTAAAGATAATTCTAATAACAATTCTCCTTATAAAGAGTTAGGATTGGAGGTCACCGCTTCAAATCTATGTTCTGAAATACAATTACCTACAGACAGTTATAATTCTTTTGTTTGTTGCTTAGGATCTATCAACCTGTTACACTGGGATGAGATTAAAGAAACAGATGCTGTAGAAACATATGTGTATTTTCTTAATGCAGTAATGGATGAGTTTATTATTAAGGCGGAAACAATGCCCGGTATGAAGAGAGCATATAATTTTGCAAAAAATCACAGAGCTGTTGGTCTAGGTGTTATGGGTTACCATTCATTGTTTCAATCAAAGCTTCTTGAGTTTGACTCACTACAAGCTAAAGGTTTAAACAGTGAAATATTCAGAACTCTTAAAGACAGAAGTGAAATAGCATCAAGAAAGTTACATACAGAACATGGATACAATTCAATTAGGGATGGTTATGCTAATACAACTTTAATGGCCATTGCACCTACTAAATCAAGTTCGTTTATTCACGGAGCTGTGTCTATGGGTATAGAGCCTATCAAGTCTAACTACTTTATTAAGGATCTTGCTAAGTCTAAGACTATTTACAGAAACCCATTTTTAGAAGAGGAACTTGAGAAGTATGGTCTAAACAATGACAAAACTTGGAAGTCTATCTTAAAGAAAGATGGTAGTGTACAACACTTAGACTTCCCTAGTAAAGCAGTATTTAAATCATTTGTTGAGATATCTCCTAAAGAGATTGTATTACAAGCAGCTCAAAGGCAAAAGTATATTGACCAGTCTCAGTCATTAAATTTAATGATAGATCCATCTGTCTCAGCTAAAGATATAAATAAGTTATATATGTATGCTTGGGAAGAAGGTGTAAAGACTTTGTATTATCAGTTTAGTAAAAGCAGTGCTCAGGATTTTGCACGTAATATATTAGAATGTTCAAGTTGTGAAGGTTAAAGAAAAAATACTTAAATTATTAGCTTATACAAATAAGCTTACATCATATCAGAAAGTTGCATCCCGTATAGGTTATATGGGTGCAGGCTTTTTGATAGCAGGTCAATGGACATTGCATCCTGGTTTATTTATAATGGGTTTTATATGTGTAGTAATACAAACATCATCACGTAAGCAATGGAATTTGGTTGTTCTTAATATAAATGGTTTGATTGCTTGGACAGTGCACTTTATTCAAACACTGATGGAATAAGGTTTATTTTCTTAATCCCTTATGATTGTCAATTCTATCTAGGATTTTGTTAAGCTCATCTGTTTTTATCAGACCTGCCATTGATGCATTCTTTAAGGCACTTATAATTTGAAGTACCATAAAGGGAACTACAATTACTTCTGATAGCCAGCCTGTTCCATCAAAACCTTTTTCTATCATAAGTAAGACTGTTAGAATTGCCAGCCATGTAAAGGTGTTCTTTGTTATTCTTAAGGCTTTATATGTTTTAAATCCTTCTCTTTTACAGCCTGCCCAAACCCCAAAGATTCCATCTAACCATAATACTGAACAAACCGCCAGGTATTGTTCCATGTTTTCCATTGATAAATCAAAAAAGTACGTACATAAGTACGTGCAGAATGCTGTTATGCTCACTATAAGTAGTTTAGTTGTCATTGTTAAATTTAATTTTCTTTTGTACTCTTATAGGAGTAACAACATTAATTGGCTTTACTGGTTTAATTATTGGTGTTGTTACTGGTCTTGTATGCATTACAGGTGGACTGTATGTTTGTCTAACATTAACATTTGGAACACTGTGATAATTCCAAGTCCAGTTCTGCCAGTTTCCTCTGTATTGGTATCTATAAGTATCACGGTTTATAAATTCTCTTATTCTATTATCAAGAATTCTAAACTTAAAGTCTCTAACAGGCACCGCAAGAGTGTCACCTTTTTCTGTTATTGTCAAAATACTTTTAATCTTATAGCTTGTAGATATATTATATGTACCACAAGATGAGAACGTTAGGATTATTACTGCTAATACTGTCAATATATTTTTCATAGTTATTCTCAGATGTCTTTGTATCCTATATAATAATATACACTTTTTTAATGTATATATCACACAAATTCCGTGATTTAACAAGCAAAAACTGATATTTTATTTAATATAGAAATCAGCATTTTTAATATATGACTTCCATTTTTGAATTGAATAGACTATTGGAAACACATCCCTGAAGTTTTTATGAACTTTAAATTCACCTTTTCTATCACCTCTCTGATATACATATGATGAGTTTGATAAAAACTCTTCTTCATTTCCAGTTACTTTTGATAGGCCATATCTAGCATTTCCAACAATAAACATTTCCAAAAACTCAGACATTTCTGTTACAGATCTAGCTGAAGCAATAGGTGAGTTTGCCATTTGGTCAATTTGTTTTGCACCAGCAAAAGAAGGCATAAATAATACTAATTCTTTATAAGCTCTATCTGCTTGATATCTTGTTAAGTTCTTAAGTCTTTTTTCAAAATCACTATCATCATCATCACCTCTTAGAATTCTATCAAATAACATTGACACAAACATCACACTAAACATTATACCTAGTTCACCCATAGATCTATAAAAGCCAAACAATTTATTTTTTGCTCTTTGATCCATGTTACCACCTTCACCATATTTTCTTTCTACACCATATTTTTCTTTACTGTAATAGTTTACTTGGGCATCCATATAATCTTTACCCATTGTTTTAAAATGAAGGTTTTGATTAACAAACACTTCTCTCATTGCATAGTTTATAAAACTCAAAGCAGATTTATACCTACCTTCCATCCAACCTAAGTTTTGATCAAAGTATTCTCTTTGGTATCTTGCTCTAATTGCAGGAGCAACCCACTTTTTAAATTGAACTGCAAGGGCTCCTAAAGTATGAGACTGTAAAACCATCCTATCTTCTTTAGCATAGTTACCATGAATTTGCTTGTTAACTTCTCTAATTTCATTTCTTATTTCATACCTCATGTCATCTGACCATTCCACCTTTGTACCATCTTTCTTAACTAAGATATGATAACCTTCTTTCATAACATTTTTATGGGACTTAGTATCAAAATCCATAGCATCAAATAATGACAATGAATTTCCATTATCATCTTCAATCATATAATCCATTAATATAGCCATTCCTACTTTAGTCTGTGAATTATATTCAGCAGCATCTTGCATTATATAACCCCATTCAGTAGCTCTTTGGAACCAACTTTTTCCATCATCAGTTGCTGAAGATTGTTCACGTATGTCTGTCATACTATCCATCATTCTATATGAATCTACAAAGCCTTCATATTTATTGTTAGGTAGTTTTTTATTATAATCTGCCTTAGCTAAGCCAGGTATAACTCCTAATGTTACTACGTCAAGTAAATCTTCTGCACCACCATGTGCTGTTCTTTGAACTAATGCCGGCAATGCTCTCTTATTAAATTCCCAAGTTGCTCTTTTAAATGCACTATTAGAATAAAATCTACCTCCTAAAGATTCTACGTTGTTATTTAATCTACCTATTAAGTAGTTATTAAAGTTACCAAATGGATTAAATGCTACATAAGACAAAGAAGAAAACTGAATTATACCATCTGCTATTTTATCAAAAGCTCCTTTAGTTACTAATTCATTATCATAATGAATCATAGACATAAACTTCTTTGCTCTTCTTACAACATTTTTTTGCTGCTCTGTTCGGTTTGCTTTAGTTCCAACATTACTTATAATCTTATCTTTTCCTCTACTCAATAAAGTTAGGCCTGTTGTTGGGGCAGGGCTATAAGTTCTGTTTTCTATTACCTTTACAAAAGCATTTAGAGTATCATCTATTTGACCCATTGTTTCAAAGTTTTCTGCCATAGCACTAAACTTTAATAAGCTAGATGCCATATCAGTATCTATTTGACCTAATGCTGGAGTAGCCATTATCTTAGCCATTTTACCATTGAGAATTGCAACCTTATCTTTATACTCGTCTCTAGTTATTTTATTACTCTTGTACTTTTCTTTTAGTACATCAATATCTCTTTGAACACTTTCTCTTTCTTCATCTGTTCTTGGCCTTCCTGTATAGTAAATTGGAAGTTGATTTATTATATACCCTTGGTTATCTACTTGTATATTCTTTTGTTGTTGAGTTGTCTTAAACATATTAAATGCTTTAGACCTTACAGCTTTAGCATAGAGCTTACTATATGTAGTACCCTTTCTACTTACTTGATCAAGTAATCTATTCATTACTAAAGGAGCTCTACCCAGCATGTCTGCTGCTACACCAATTGGGATTTTTTTAAGTAGATCCTTTTCATACATATCAACATACATCTTATAAAATTCCCTTTGTGCTATAGAAAGTGCATCAGTCTTAGTAGGATCCATTATTGAATTGTACTTAGGGTTTGACATACTATCACCATTACGTGGTTCTAATACCACTTCTCTATTCTCAACTTTAGGAACATCAAAACTATTTTCTTTAATTTGAATAGTTCCATCTGCTACACCGTTAACTCTATTGGCTTTTGTATAAGGAATTCTATCATAGTATCTAGCACGGTATGTAATCCAATCAGCTTGTGGAATACCTGCTTTTCTTTTCCAGTATCCTGTCTCAGATGTACTACCACCAGGATTCCACATTTCATATCTGGATCTTACATCTTTAAACTCCTGTGTATATTTGTGATACATACCATCTATAAGCCTACCTTCATCATCTTTTGCTTCTGCTCTAAAGAACTGACTGTATGCTGCTTTTTTATCTGCTAGGTCTTGATTATACTTTAAATCTGCTCTACCTTGAGGTGTCTTCATTGCATCATCTAAATTAAATACCGGTCTATATTGATACCAAGTACCCTCATTATCACTCAATACAGATCTTAGTTGATCTTGCTTTATATTATATTTATTACCTATTGCTGTTACATAATTACCACTAAAGGTTTTAACTCCGTCAACATCAACAAACTCTAACATAAAGTCATAGAGCTCATTTAAAGGTACCCCTGGATTAAGCTTGACAAGTTTTTGAGCAAGACTTCTAATTATGTCTTCTCTTTGAGCAACCTTATCTAAAAGTTTCTGAGTTTGTATCTTTCTTATTTTAGCCATAACAGATAACATTACATCACCTGAAGTATCCATATCTCTAGTTTGGTATTCAACACCATCTATATCTTGTGCAAACTCCATTACTAAGTCTAAATCTTCTTTGGTAAAGTAACTTCCTTCTCCTCCGTAGTTATTACTAGACTTTGTTCTTACTTGCTCTTGTACGTAATCATATAACGCATCATCAACTATACCTCTACTTCCCTTGGATCCTCTTAATGCATTTAGTTGTGTTTGTAAAGATAAAATTAAATTTTTCTGTGTGTTGTTTAACCCAACCAGATCTGTCAATTCATAAAGACCTTTAAATGTTTCTAGATATTTTTCAAAGTGTAGTGCATATGATAAATATTCTGGCTTTGTTATATTGTTAGGATCTTCCATAAAAGATCTAAACTCTTTTATTTGTGCTAGAGCATCTTGTAATACCTCAGATAAAACAACAGACTGTTGACCCGCATCTTCAGATAAGGCTATTGCAATGTATGCTATAGTTTTTGAAATTTGATCAATCTCTTTTTTCTGAGTAGACTGGATATAAATACTATTCTTTACTAAAGGGATTAAATCTCTTTTAGCAATAAGCTTACCCATGTAGTCTTCTAGTAAACCAGCAGCAATATTATATTCAGTAAAATTTTCTGCATCAGTTTTATCTTGCTCTGTGGTTTCAGTTGTTTGATCTTTACCATTCCAAATTTTATTATAAGCATCACGTTGCTTTTTGGACAATGATTCTTGTTTAGCAGAGTTTTTAGATATGGGTATTAACTTGTTTACCTTATCTAATTGAGTTGAGATAGGGTGTGCATATATTCTGTCATAGTTTACTTCACCGTTAAAAACCTGATCAACTCCGTAACCTTCTATTCCAACATTAAAGTGAATAGTTGCCATAGACCATTCATGATAAGATACCTCATAGCCCATGTTCTCAATCATTCTTCTATACAAAGCAACTTGTAAATTATGTTGAGCTTCTGTATTTAGTTCTGTGACACCATATTGTATAAGTTTACTATCAGCTGCTAAAGGATATTTAACTTTATATTTTCTAATGCCATCATCATTTACATCATCTAGATTGTTCTTACTTGTTTTTAAATCTAGAATTTGCACTCTCCCATATTCATCTATAATAAATATATCAGCCATACCGGCTATCTTTGTTGCTTCATCAAACAATACTACTTGTGATAAAACAATAGACCCTTGATCTTTAAAGTTTTGTATTATAGTATCCAACGTATCAAAAACTTCTTTTGCTTTTTCTTTGGATACATTGTCAGTTGTTAAATTTTTAAATGATGCATCAAATGATAAACCACCAATAACACCTTCTAAAAGAGTATCTATTTCATTACCAATATCCAAATTAATCTTATGTGCTATTTGTTTATCTTCAGGTAATGTTCCTTTAATAGCTGTTGTAGCTGAGGTGTATATATCTTTAGTTTTATTAGGATTATAGTATACATGATCTTCCTCATTCAAAACCACAAGTGTATCACCAGCTGCAGCATTCTTTTCAGATACAGAAAATTGATGTATTTCTTGATCTGCAAGTTGAGCAAGATTATATAGTTGATCTAATATTGGCTTTTGTACATTATTGGCTTCAGCTCTTGCAGCCTTTAATTCTTTAGCCTTTTGCTTAGTTAAGTTATACCTTACATTACCGTTGACTCTCTTCTCTAATTTAAACTGTATACCTTCTGTATTCAATAACTTAGCTATATCACTCATAGATGTAGTAGCTTTAATTGCTGATACTGGTAATTGTTTACCTGTTAAGTATTCACTTAAATTTTCTATAACACTTTTAAACCATTCTAATAATTCAGCAATCTTATCTAAAAATCCTTTGGTAGGAGTTGTCTCATATTCTTTTTTGAAGTGTCTGGCTAAAGCTTGCGTTACAATTTCTAAGTCCCTTTCAGTTTCACTGAAGTTTCTAGATTGATTATTGTATGCATCTTTAATTTCCTCAGATAATTCAGGAAAGTTAGTTACTGCTTCATCTAATAAATTATTAAACAGTTCTTCATTTTCCATTTTTATTGCATCTATAAAAGGATGCAACATTTCTTCAATTGCTATTTCATCAGTTACTCTACCTTTAATCAGATATGCTGTGCCATTGTAATAGAAAGATTTTACGTTGTCAAAACCAACATCTTTTTTATTATACTTTGGTAGGGATTCATGTAATATTCTAGCTTCTGCTACAGATAACATTTTTACATTTACCTGTGGAAACATTCTTTTAAGATGCATTACTACAGCTCTTGATCTATTAGTATCCCATGATCTTGACTTTTCTAAAATGTCTCTTCTACCAAATGCACTATTGATTGGTTCAATCTTATAGCTTTGATTTGTTCTTGTTACTTTAAATGATGATTCATCTATATTATTTATTTCTAAATATCTATAGAACCTTTTCAGATTATTTTCAAGAAAGGATTCATCATATAATAATGTCTCAGGATTAGAGTTATTAATTAAAAATTGACCAGCTAGCCTGCTACCTATTTTTTCACGTCTTACATTATCTAAAACTGCTTGACCAAATTCTTTTTGCTTTAAACTAAAAACAATCTCTTGATCAGAAACCATTGACTTAGCCTGTACAGCACTTGGAAAAATGTCAGAATCATTTGCTTCTTGCCAATTACTAATTACCTGAGAAGTTTTTAGATCAGTTTTATAAATATCTTTTAATGCTAGATATGCAGCATCATTTCTATTATAACATTTAGCCATCTCTTATTTTTTTATTATAAAAAACATTTAAGTCTTTCTATTAATTCTTGTTCTCCCAACGTGGTTTGTGAAAATAAATCACCATATATAAGTAGTGCATCTTCCAATGATGCCATACCTTGCTCTTTCATTTTATTTTCTGCTTCTGTATTACCTGATACATTAGCTTCCCACCAATCTTCTAATTTTTCAGCTTCAGCAACTTCTTCTGATTGTTTAAGATCTTCTTTTAAAATATCAGCTTCACTTTGTTGTTCATCAGTTGGAGCATCTAACTGCTGAGAATTGTTTTCAATATTGGCATTAGCTGCTTCGTCAAAGGTACCACTTGCAGTTAACTTAGACAAGGCTTCTAGTGCTTTTGCTGGGTCAGCTATATTAACTGCAGGTGCATCAGGATCTTCTTTTACAACAACACTTTTGTTTGTGACTTCAACAATTGCTCCTGGAGTTCTTAACACATCTTGTTTTTCTTGTGTAGCTTTAGCATCAGTACCAACACTTGCACCAGCTGACTCACTAGTTTGTTGTGCTGGTGCAGATGGTGCAACACCTGCAACATCATTATTAGTTTTAGTACTCCTTGTTTGTTTGTAAGTTAATCTTGGTCCACCAACAAAACCAGCTGCAAACTGTTGATTAGATCCCATTGATGCAACTTCTTTATATGTTGCTGTTTTCTCATTTAAATTGTCTAGTTTAAATAATCTATAGCTAACTACTTTCCCTGGTATAGCTAACCTAACATAATCTTTTGGTGTTTTAGCTTCTCCATAAGCACCATCCATAATTACAAATTCATTTTTGACTGCATCAAAATCTTCAATTATGTTTAATATACCTGTTCCATTTCTAAGGTCACCTACTTCATAGTTATTAAGCAATGGACCTACTGGATTAGATTGTAAATAACCTTCTTTAAATTCATTTGCCAAATCTTCATAACTTAAACCAAATGCTTTTTCATAAGGAACAACTTGTTTTAATGCTAGCTCAACTGTATTTACATTGTTAAGATACTTTTCAATAACAAAAGGACTCATTGCTTTCATTAAACTACCATACTTTAATTGTAATCCATCTTTTATCATCATGTAATGTAGAATGGATACTGCTAAATCTCTTGTTTCAAGCCCTCCGTATAGTTTAGCAAAAGATGTTTGCAGGTCAATCATATTTGCTGCATTCAATCTTCTCCATGTATTTGAAGTAGCTATGTTTAAACCTGTATTATTCCCTTGGTCATTTGCATATTCTGTACCAACAAATGAATCTAAAAAGAAATTTGATTCTTCATTGTTTTCTGACCTTCTTAATTTTTCATCTCTAATCATTTTTACAATAGATAAATCTGTTGTATTAATTGGTCCTGGATAAATTAAATTATTTGTTACGGGTGCAGCATTACTTGAACTATTGTTTAATAAATGCTGGTAACTTTTAATTGTAAGATAGGAAAGCAAATCTTGTTCTACTTGTGCTTGAGACTCAAATGTAAATCCATCACTATCAGTATCTAAATTTTCTAATACAGGATCTAACATCTTACCAAATTCTGGAGACATTGTTAAAAGAGTGTTTGGTAATAGCTCTTGATAAATTTGAGAAAATATTTTAAGGTTATTACTCTGCCAAGTTTTACTTTTAAAAATAGCATTCACATCTGCTTGAGCAAAAGGCCCAAATAAATCTTGAAGATCTTTTATATTTTTCTTAATTGTAGGAACATCTTTAGGTAACCCTTGAGATAAAGTAACTGCAGGTCTCATTTTTGCTGACCATTTTTTTATTTTATTAATTCTATTAAATAAATATAAGATTTGAATTCTTTGGTTATCAGACAGTGCAGCTGTACTATCTACAGCACTTTCTAATAATTCATCAGTTACACTAACAAATTTAGTTTTCTTGCCTGTTCTATCTGCCTCAGCTTTTATATTAGCATCTAATGAACCAATTCTTCTTTCTAATAAATCATCTAACCCCGGATCCATCTTATCCTTTTTGTTCATAGAAAGATTATATAGATCTCTTACTTCTGCAGAGTTCAATAAAAGAAGAGTTGTTTTTAAAGGTATTCCTAATGATGTCATATTAGCAGCCATACCTACAGCATGTCTGTTTAATCCCAACTTGGCAATAAATCTTTCTTTAGCATTATCTGTTTCCATTGTAACTAAAGAAGATATTATATCTTGCTTTCTCTCACCGTTTATTAACTTACCTCCAAACCCAGGATATTTATTATTTCCTATTCTAACTTCTTTAAATAATTCAATTTTGTATTCAGTAAGTAAATTCAAATATGCATTTGGTAAAACAACTGCTCCAATTGCAGAGCCCTTGTTTGCCTCAAATGATTGTATCATACCCGTCAATGTATCTATATCTATAGGTGAATCTTGTCTGTCTTTAAACAGTTGTATATTCTCATTATTAACAAGCTCATCAAACGCAGTTTTTAATACTTCTATGTCTGCTGCTTGGTATGCAATAGGCAAATCACTTTTGTTTTCTTGCATGCTCAATTCAGTTCCAGTCATTCCTGTGTTACCTGCAAGAGCATAATTGTAATCTAAAATATCATTGTTTAATATAGCTTCATTTGGTGTACCATGTTTCTTAACATACTTATCAAACTTAGCTTTAGTTGATGGAAGACCCAGAACTAATGCTGCTCTTAAAGAATCTTCAGTAAATCGGTTAGCACCATCTGGATCAGTCAGTCTGTTCATTTCTGAAGGTGTTAATGAATTCTCCAATCTAATTGCTATCTCATCATTATTAAATAATTTAGCTGCAGAATTATACGTAGTACCTTCTTTGGCAGTTAGTTTATTTATATTCAATACATATTCAGTATATGGATCTCCTTTACCATAAGCAACAAAGTTATTTTTGCTATCTAAATAGTACTCTTTAATTTTAGCATACACTTTATCTATATCAAAATCTGCTCCTGATACCTCAACTAATTCTTTAGGGAATATAGCAGATGAACCATAGTATGCAGGCATGAAATCAACAACTTTCATATTTACCGCTGAGTGTTTATCTTGTGTTGGTATACGTACACCAAACATTTTAGATATAGCATCAGGTATTTTAGCATCAGTGTTGGCTATTAAATCCATTACGTTTTTATCCATAGCTGGCATAACAACCTCACTATACCTTTCACCTGTTGATGTAGATGGATCAGTAGGATCTGTGTAATCCATAAGACCTGTTCTCAATACATCTATAACAACTTGTCCATTTGGATATACTCCATCACCAGGCATAGTTTCAACTGCATCTCCACCTTTCCATTGTGTCTGTCTTATTATTTCTGATCTTACAGGTATACCGTTCTTAACTTCATATACCATTCTATAGTATCTAGTACCAAATGATGATACTAAAGCTAAAGAAGTACCAGGGATTTTCTCTCTTAGTGTTCCTTTACTAAAATATGAAAGAAACAATTGCTCATATTTTTTAGCTGTAAAAGGATTGTTAAGATTATACTTTTGCTCTCCACCTTCAGTTGCAAAAAACTCTAACAAGTTTGATGCTGAGCCAGATGCTTTTAGAGAACCCTGTGCATAATTTAAAAATGCTGCAAGATTTGGAGTTATAGCACCTTTCTTTTTAGATAATTTAAATTCATCTAATGCAGTGTCAAAAGTAAATATTAAATTTCTTTTGTTTTTATATTTTAATGTAACCCTTTTTGATATAGCTTCATTATATAATCTTCTGACATCTCCAACTCTCATTACCTGACCCTTTTCATTTAAACCCATTCCAGGAATTTCAACAAGGTCATCTTGTTCAGATGTAATTATATCTTTAATCTGAGTCATGTCAGTTATCTCCATCTTATTAGATGGTTGAACAACTTGTAAACCTAAATACTCAGTTCTTAAATTAGTAGATGTTAAATTTTGACTTGTGTCAAAACCACTAAAGTCATCATTCAATTTGTTTATGTTACTCTTCATCATCTTTACAGCAGATAATGGAGCCGCCATAGCAAAATTATTATTTGCATCTTCATTGGCCTCCATCTGCTCACGCAAATAATGAAGTTGTTTCATTGTAGGTTTAGCTTCCCACTTGCCCAATGCAGCATTATAATTAGACGTGTACTCTTTAGTTAAAACAGTAACAGACATTTTGATGGCAGTCTTACCATCCATATAAACATATTTCTTAGAGTTTATTAAATCTTGTTTTTTAGCAAAACCAATTGGGTTTTCACTAGTACCAAAAACATCATCACTCGTTGGAGCTTCTCCTCTATCTAATGTATCATACATGCCAGCCATAGATGGACTCAGTCTACCAAAAGCAAAGGTTGCATACCTTGAACCTTTAGTTGTTATGTATGCTTGCGCATCTGCACTATCAATATTATTTCCTGTTAAAGAAGATACCTCTTGAATCTCATCAAAAGCATACATGTCAAAGTTTGTACTAGCATGAGTAATTCCAAGTTCAGGTGCAACAAGTAAACTAGATGCACTGTAATATGCAGAATTATTTAGCTTAGCTCTTTTAACTTTATCAATCATACTTTGTAAAGAGACTGCTTGATCTCCTAATAAAAGATCATTAATTGATGCTGCGTTAATCCAGTTATTAAAAAATATCTGTTGTAAGTTATGTGATTCATTAGTATTTAAGTTTAACTGAGAACCGGCTATATCAACCATAGTTCTAGCCACCCCTTCACCTATTGTTAATCCTTGTCTAACTTGAGTAGATAAATTATTCTTTACTTGAAGTTTATTAAGCATTGCATCAAATCCTGCAAATGCTTCATTTAATCCATTTTCCACTTCGGCTCTTATACCTGAAGTAGATATACCCAATGCTAACTTAACTCCTTGTTCAAATGTCATTTCTTGTTTAGCCTTACCTGCTGTGATAGCTACATTAGCTAATGTTTGCTGAGTAAGAGGATCTAATAACAAACCTGTGTTTACAAAACTAAATGCTCTGCCTTGCATAGAATCATTATAACCTGCAATATTATCTCCAAATTCTTCAAAGGCTATAGCTTCTCTGTTTATTCTTTCAAACTCTGATGCTATTCTATTTATAAATGCATTTACAAGTTGAGGTGTTAATTCAACATTATCACCTTTCATTGTTACCGCTTTAATTATAGGCAGACTAACTAAGTCTCCTGTATTAGCAGCTTCCATAACTCGTAAGAATACAGGTGCTGTTGCTGTAGGTATTTGTCCAACACCATCTACCATATCATTCTTACCACTTCTTCTGTTAAAGTTAGCAACGTAATTATTAATTAAAGATACAGCAAACTCTTGAGGAGTAAACTCACCAAAGCTTTGTGTAGATCTACTATCATTCAAAGATGTATTTAATATATCTTCTTGAGCATCATTGTTTAGATCAGTAGAAACAACAGATTTTATTTTACTACCTGCTATTCTAGTTACTTTAATTCTACCTTGATCAGATAAATTTAGAAATGCTACATTATTTAATAAATAATTTCTATCTAAATATTTATCAGCAGAAAATTTATCTAATATATTTGAGTTGTTTAATTGTGCTACCGCTTTTAAATGATAAGTTGGTAGTTGATGTCCATAAACCAAATCTCCATTAGGATTAATAAAAGAAGATGCTCCAATAGACTCATCAAGCGCAGCGTTACTTAAACTGATATAGGTAAGTCTAGAAGCCATACCATCAGACTTCTTAGAAAATATATTAGAATCCTTATACATAAGATCATACAAAGTAACTAAGAACTGTTCTGATATTGGCTCTATAGAATATGAGTTATATAATATCTTTTGCTCAGCATCTAGTTTACTGTAGTCAAATGTTTTAACGTAACTGTAGTTAAGAAACATTGGACTTAATCTTATCCCAGTTAATTCAAATAATTTTTCTGAATGCTCTACTGCAAGTTTTTGAGTTGCTTCGTTTGATTTGTTCTTGGTTTTTGATCCAAGTATATTCTCCATGTTCTTAACCAGACCAAGTAAATCCTCTATCCTGCTACCTGAAGCATCAAGGTTCATTTGTTTTCTTTTAAATATATATGCTTGAGACCATTCGTCTAGTTGAGCATTTATATCATCTCTTTCAGATGCGGTGTATATTAGTATGTTTCCTGCACCATCTCTTTCATTGAATAAATAATCTACCTTATAGTTTTCAAAACCTTTAAGCATTGATTGTAATAGGTTTGGATTAGATACATTTATAAATGGTGTATCAGAAGCCAAGGTATCAAGGTCTAAGTTTGCATCATTAAATAGCTTATCAACTACAGAAGACATATTAGGATTTAACCTTGAATATGTATACATCCTTCTTAGCATTACTATAGGATCACTTATGTTTGAAACAGCTTTTAATAATCCGTTATATGCTTCATTAAATTTGACAGGTACAATCAAAGGCACACCATCTTTTAATTCAGTCTTACCAAAAAAGTCAACACCTACCATTGTTGTTGTAGCAATATATGCTCTCACCTTCTGAGCCAATGAATTAAATCCACCTATCTCAGATGCATCTTTATCAAATTCATCTGCTTTTCTTACTCCTGTTCCGTCCTCTTCAATTTCTGAATTTAATTCATTTTGTGAATCTTGATCTGATATAATATTAATTAAACCAAAAACTTCTTTCTTAATATCTTCTGGGTAATTAGTAAATGCATCTTCTAATTCTTGAAGTTGTTTAACTTTACCAGGCCCTAAGATTTTATTGCTTGGGTCATCTGGATCTAATAAGACTCTAAAGTCTCTAGACAAGTCATTATAAACATCATTAGGATTATAAGTTGCTTCTTCTATTTTATTAACCTTAGTTATAAACATACCTGCCATAGATCTAATTAAAGGATCTACTACATCAGAATCTAAATATAAGAAACCTGATACATCTTCATCTTTAGATACTACATCATGTCTTACTAAAGCATTAGCAACAGTTATTCCTGCTAAAGAAGTAAATTCATTTTGTTGTAATGTTGCACTCTTAAACTTACCAGCATCAATATTTTCATATAATGTTAGAAGTTCATTAGATGTGTATTTACCTAGCACACCTTTAATCCATTCTATTATCTTAGTAAAAAATGATTTTATTTCTGTATTGGTTTTTGAACTTCTAGGATCTTTTTTAAATGCTTCAAATTCATCTGCCATGTATTCTTCTGCAAATTCATTTTCTAATTCAAGATCAGACATGTCTTCATATTGCTTAGCAGAAGTTCTAAATTTTTCTAGCTCTGTTTTATATTGAGAGCCATATTTTGCTTTTAGTTCTATCTTAGCAAACTTTCTGTATCTATCTATTTGTTCTTGTGTAAGTAACATTCTAAACACACCATGAAAAGCCTCATGATATTTAAATGGATTGTTTGCCCCAACATAAACAGTTCCGTTTACACTGACACCCCCAGCTACTTGATGGATATCTAATACAAATGCACCAACTCTTTTGTAGCCTTTGCTAATACCGTTATCAGCCAATGTTAAAATATCTTCAATACCAATTATAGATGGTAATGATTCATTAGCCCAGTCAAGAAATTCATTATAGTCTTCTATTCTTTCTGTTTCTGTAGTTGCTTCAACTAATTTGTTTGCTGTTTTAGAAAGCTTCTTTACTAATGCTAATTGTTTTTGATACTCAGGACTTTTATCTAAAGCATCAATTTTATCTACACCTTTTTTACCTTCTATTAATTTATCTCTAAGTGCTTTTAGTTTTGCTTTTTCTTTATCTAATGAGGTTTCTTTTGTTTTTCCTTCAGGTACTAGACTTCCTCTACCACCTGCTAAACTAACACGTATGTTTACCCCGTTAGCAATAACAGGGTTATTCATCATTTTCTTTTCTGCATCATTAAGTTCTTCACCTCTAAGTTCCTTATTGATTATATGCTCAATGCCTAATGGATTACTATTAAAGTCATTATCAACCCTTTTTTGTATCTCATCATCTGACATGTCTGCAGTACTATCCTCAGCTTCTTCTGCTATCTCAGGTAAAGCTGCCTCATCTTCAACTCTTCTGTCTTCATTTTTAGGTTTAATGCTAGCAAATGCAACAGCTCTCTGTGCATTTATTGCATCTGCCTCAGCAGAAAGCACTAATGAATTGTCCGTTGCAACCTGTATAGCAACCTCAGTTGTACTCTTATCAATAATATCTTGAGTAGGAGCTCCAGTTGGAAAAGACTTTCTTATATTCTTATCTCTTATTTTTGCATCATAATCATTTACTGCCTCATTACTATTATACTTAGTAAATAAACCTTCTATAATCTTAACAGCATCTGTATCTGAATTAACTACATCGGTATCAATTCCTTCATTAGCAATCTTTTCATTTTCTTCTCCAACAGTTCTGTCAAGTGATAAGTATATGCTACCGTCTTCACCAATGTTTAATTCAATTTGATTCCCTCGTGCACTACTTAGGAAAAGTTTTTCTTGCAGTTCCTCATTATATTTAAATGCTGCAGCTTGTCTTTTGGCAGCATCTTTAATCTTTTGAATCTCTTTGGACTTGTCAATTATTTCAACAAAAAGTGCATCACGTTCTATTTTTGTATATGATACAGCTTTAAGATTAACCAATCTATACTGCCCATTGGGTAACTTTACTGCAGCTAAATATCTGTCTTTACCAGCTAGCATAGTATCTTTATTAATACCTTGCTTTTCTAATTGAAGGAGAATTTGTTTTTCTAAAGCAACACTATCCTCTGCAGTTGAACTATAGTTATATATTCTTCCACCAACTCCTTTGTCATACTTTAAATCAAACACAAAGTAGTTATTATTTTCATCAGCATATTGATAGTCAAGAGCTTCTATAAACACAGGATTACCATTGCTATATACTGTTCTACCACCTTTCTGATTTAAATCAATATTAAAAGGTAGATCATTAATACCAAAGAATTGCTTCTCTCCATCTACACCAAGATTGTTAAATGTTGTAGTAATTATAGAATTTAGAATAAATGCTTTTTGTATTTCTTTTAACTGCTCTTCTGTAGTAATGGTTTTTCCAAACGCACTATACATTACATTTTGAGCTTGTCTTAAGTTCATTGTTCTAGGATCTACATCAGCTCCTGTCAATTGATCTTTAATTAAGAATGAAGCATTATTCATATATGCAAAAATTCCATCTGGTGAATCACTTGGATCAACCTTCTGTTCAATTAATTTTGCATTTATTCTTTCTTGAGTTACTGTATTGTTTATTCTAATACCAATAACATATTCACTAGAATATCTTTTTATAAGAGGATTAGCTGATTTATATTCAACACCTGACATATTACGTATAACATAATCATTTACAGTTGTTGGGCTAGGATTTGCATATACAACAAATTCTAACTGTTCTCTTTCCTCAGTAGTTAATTCCTTTAATATAATTTTTAATCTTTCCTTACCTTCAGCATTTTGTGATGTCATCATTGATGCTATTGCATCTTCAGACATACCTTTTGTATCTGCTCTATTTGCATGTGCATAAGGACTAAGTAATGAGTTGACATCTAATTTACTAACAGTGTCATCCAATACATCCATTGTTATTTCTTCTTGAGTAAATACATTTGAAAACTCACCTTGTTTTATGTACTCAAATTTTCTTTCAGATATTGGTCCTACATTATTAGATGCTTTAATTACTCTAAGCTTTTGATTCTTACCAAATGTTTTTGATTTGTTAGGCTTTTGAATTATAATATACTTTTCACTTCCTTTGTAAATAGTCATTCCATAAAACAAACCGTCAACACCATCAAACTCAAACGGTGTTGAATCTGGTGCTTGTGAATCAATAGCTTTTAAAGCTTCATATGCTTCAGTAGCCTGAGACTCATTAAATGTTCCTCTTAATGAATCAAATTGTTCATCTACAAAATCTAATATTTCAGGAGATAATTTATTTCCTTTTTTATCAAGTAACTCATAGATTATAATTGTTTCTTCTCCGGATGTTTTTACTTCTCGTTTATATAGATCAGCAACTACACCTTCACCAACAGGATCTACTCCTCCAGCTACTTCTGTATTATCAGCAACGTTTGGTTGCTCAAATATATCATCTAGTGTAATAGTTGTTTGATTTAATATTGAAGTAATTAATGGGTTCTCTGCTAACAATTGCTGTTTAGGTGTAGATAAAAATTCTTTAAATCCTGTATCAGAGTCAACAAGTGATTGCTCTATAGGACTTGTAAATAAAGTTTCTCCAGCAGGGTTTTGTGTCATTGCACCAGCTGCCCATACTTGTTTAATAGCATTAAAAACATTTTTTAAATCTAATGCCTCAGCAGTACTTTTCCATTCTTGTGCAGATAAGCTGGGCTTACCAGAGGCAGCCATTCTTGCTTTATACTTTCTATATGCGTTTCTTAAGACCTCATCTAGATATGGGCTTATAGTTATTGTATCAACAGATAATTCAATACCTGCATTCTCAAGCATCATTTCAATATCAGACTTTTGATTTTCTACATCATTAACTTTAGCATCTTCTTTTTGATCTTCTGTTAAATCCTTTTCAGTTGTTTGATCAGACCTAGTAGAGTTATATACCTCAATAAGTCTTTGTATCATTTTATACTTAACATCATGAACACCTTCAATTATCTCTCCATTTTCATCATAGAAGTTTATTAAAAAGCGTGAATCTCCTGTTTGTAAAAACAATGCCATTTGCCCTTCATCAGCATAAGCTCCAATTGGATCTTTAGTTAAATCATTTACTAATTGATTTGCTAAAATAATATCTGTGTATTTTTCTAATGCAGCTTTTGTTTCTTTAATTCTGCCATCTAATCTATTTTTAGATAGAGCTTGAGATCTAGCTACCATTTCAGCAAATTTCTCAGGGTTATTCATGAACTCAATTGCCTTATCATACACCTTAGCTCTATTGTTTAAAGCATAGTAGTCTACAATATCAGTTAATGCAGAATCAATATTATCTTCATTAATAAAAGAACCTTCATTCTTTGCTAGGAATCTTACATAGTTTTTAAACTCTGACCTTAAACTGTCTTTAAGTGCCTTGTTTCTTTTAAATGTTCCGTTCTTAAATCTATTTTTAGGATCATTAACAATCTTTTGAATAGCTTTAAGTCTATTTATTTTTTCCTTTTTAGGTGATGCTGCTGTTGCTGCTCCTTCTGGGGTTCCTTCAAAGGCTTCAATTTCTTGTTCAAGAATAATTATCTCTCTTTCTATTGATGCTGGGTCAAGCAAAGTAGTAATATCACTAGCAGCCATTTTTTGAAATAATGGTTCTGCTTGAAGTTTACTGTATATTCCATCTGCTCTTTCTACAGCAGACATGAATCCTTGATTAGTAAACATATATAAATAACGTGCATGATCATACCCTGCTCTATTTACTAACTCATTAATGTATTCTTTCTCTTGTGTCTTGCGGTTATATTTTGTTTCATCAAATGGATTAATAAATTTATCTTTAAGTTTATTATAATTCTCTTCCATTTTATCCATCTGGATAATAGTGTCATTTATACGTTGTCTTAACTTACCATCTTTTTGATCTTTCTTAGATACTCCAGGAAAGGCCTCAATCATTTCAGTATCAGACATTTCTAAAAATCCTTGTAGTTGATTTCTAAAGTTTTGTGTACCATTAGTTTCAAACATAGTATAGAACTGCTGAAACTTAGCATTATCTGCTGCATCTTTAAATCCAAAGAAATCTTGTCTGTAAGTACTATCTTTCATTTTTTCAGCCATCTCTTTCTGAACCATGAAGTTTAATCTATTTACATCAAAAAGTTCAGAAGGATCTATAGCCTGACTATTCCAAGATTTATTATAGGAGTCAACAATTCTCTCTATCATCTCGTCCTTTGTTTTTCTAAACTCAGCGTAGGTTTCCTTTTGTTTCTTTGTGGCTAGACCTATACCTGCTTCCTGTAATCCATACTTAAATACAGAAGGTACACCTTGCATAAAAACTGATTGAACAGGTTGTACAAGACCACCCATTAAAAAACCAGACATAAATACACCAGCACCTTCAGAAGAAAACTGATCTCCCATTGCTGATAGTATCATTTGATTTTGCAAAGCAACTCCACCTTGTGCTGGGTTCTGTAGTATTTCTGTATAGTATCCAACAGTTGCTGCAGAAATTGCTTCTTGAGAAACTTCTTGTATACCTTCTGCAACATTTGCAGCAAAGTAATCTAACATAACTATACTACCACTACCAGCCACACTTTTCCAACCACCAGCAGCTTTAATTTTTGCACCTAATCTTTTGAGTCCTAAGAACCCTGCTTCTTTTCCTCCTAAATATTTAAAAGGATTTTTAATTACTTTACCCGCAGCATCAACAACTTTTTTACCTGCTGTATTAATTACATTTTTAGTAATGCCTTTTCCAAAAGCAGAACCTAATGTATTTTGAACACCTCTTTGAAATCCACCTAATGCATTACCAAGAACAAGCCAGTTGCTTGCATATATTAAAGGAGCATTAGCAATCATAGTTTTAAATGCTGCTTTATTAGCCGCATTACTAATTCTTGACATTTCATATTCATCAACACTCTTGCCTCCATTAGCAGCAGAATAATTATTCATACCATTCTTCAAGACTTGGTTGTATGCCATACCTGCTTCAAGCTTAGCCTCTGACGCAGCTAAATTAACAGCTCTCATATCTCTATAAAATCCACCAAACTTTAAATTCATTTTGGCAAGATTAGACATATTTTGACCTGCATTTTTTGCAGTCTTTATTTCTTTAAATGCTTTATAAGTGTTTGGGGTAAATCCTTTTTTTAATGCACCAGCAACCATCTTTCTACCACCATTAGCGGCAACCCAAAAATCTCTAGCAGTTTCAATCTCTTTAGCTTTTGATAATATCTTTCTTGTTTTTTCAAACATTTTAGTAAAGCTAAAAATTGCTTTAGCACCTTTAACAACATTTGCACCTGTCTTAGCAATAGTAACTGGTGCTGCTGTACCTCCAGACAAAGCAGTTACTCCAGCTAATATCAATTCTTCAGCTGCTATAGAAATAAGTATACCTCCCGTGTAAGCAGAGTTAGCTGCTAGGTTATTTACAAAGCCTCCAAAACCACCTCTTGTAGAACTCATGATTCCCATCTTGTCTTCAAATGCAGTAGCAGATTCAAGATCAGGTTCTAAAAAATCTCCTCCACTAAACATAGATCCATATACAGAATCAAGACCAGTACCAACTAATGACCACCAGTTTCCTCTCATCCTAGCCATGTCATCATAAATAGTTGAGTTTTCATTATAGTAGTTTTCCATATTTGCATATGGAGAATATCCTAAGTTATTAAATTCAGGATGTTCGTAATACCTCATAAATTGAGTTTGCCTCATGCCTGAAAATGCAGGGGCAACCTTTTTCTCTGACACAGGTGTGTCATCTAAAGTTAGTAACCTCTTCGTCATTGAAAAGGTATTCTCATTACTATCAGGTCTATTTTGTTTTATTGGATTATATGTATCAGTAGCAGTACCAGGATCAGCTATACCCAAACTAGCCATAGCTCCAATACCATATTTATCTATATCAGACTTCACTAAATTAACTCCAGATATATCATCAGCAGCTAAATTACCACTCATAGCATAATCATTAAACTTTTCCTCTGGGGTTTCAAACAACTCTTCAATAGGCTCAAAGCGGAACTGCCCGTCAGGTATTACACTTGGGGCAGGTCTTAAAGATGCTTGGTTGAGTTCTTGTAATGGTGTTTTTGATTCGTTTTCCATTTACTTATGATTTATTTTTTACCGTAAATAGCCTGATCTTTTTCTCTTAAGGCCTGGTTATTTCTTCTAATTTCTTGATACTGAGCTTGCAGATTTATCATCTGTTGATCAATTCCCATTAAGCCATTTCTAAAATCCATTTGAACTGTGCCTGTGTCAGTTGTATATTCACTATAATTTTCAGCATTTGGATCATAAGGATTATAATAATTAACTGAATAATCAAGCATGTAATTTCCAGTCCCATTTTTAATAACTCTATAGTCAGCTGTATTAGTTATACCATTATCATTAGGTACTGAATAATCATGATAGTTGCTATCATCACCACCAAGAATATCTATTTCTGTTGAAGAATAATAATCATTCTTTTTTGCTTTAACATTTAAATCTTGACTCTGATCAAAAACTAAAAATATACCACTGTCATTATTATTTTCACCTACACCTTTTAATTTTTTTAAATCTTCTTTAGTTAATGCACCATACTCTGCATCTTTTGGTCCTTTAACTTTTGATGCAAGCCACTCTTGACTAAACTTAAGTTCATAACCTGCATGAGTTTTATCTCCTACATTTGCTTTATCATAGACTGGCATATATGCTAAAACACCAATAGGTGCTATTGCATCTGTGTTAGATCTTTTAGGATTATTAATCCAAGTATTTAAATCTTCTAACCATAAATTATAAACCTTTGATGCTAAAGCATTTTTGCTTAACAACTCTGAGTCTTTATTTAACCTTCCAACTCCTAATCCATAAGGTGTGTTGGTAGCTTGTAAAGATTTAACTTGATTAATCATATTAGCCATTTCCTGTTCATTGTCAGGATTGTTTACTAAAGGATTAATAGAATAGTTGTACGTAGGATTACTGACTACATCTGTAAAGCTCCCGTTGATTCCATATCTAGCAGAATTAAAATCTCCTGAATTAACATTAGAATCTTGTTGACCAGTAAGTCTTTTGTTTAATCCTTTTTTAAGTGCGTCATAAACCATTCCTGCTTCATCATTAACTGCTTTCTCATCAAGAATCATTTTCGGAGAACCGTCTGGATTTCTTAAGTATACTGTGGTTGCATAGTTTTCAGTATATTCTGTCTCTGTAGCTTGAATCATATAATCTTTATTATTAGTTCCAGTATCTACTTTCCAATCTAAATTAACATTAGTAATTTTACCATCTTTAATACCTTCCTTTACCATGTTAATGTATTCTTCTTTATTTAAAGGTATACCGTCTTTAAAAATATTTGGGAAATTACCATTGTCCATTAAGTTTCTAACATGCTTCTCTTCTTTTTTTACACTAGCAGTTGTAACATTATTAGCTTCCTCAAATTTATTATATGCTGTTTGTACAAATTGCTCTACACCTTTTACTTGAGTGTTAGTACCATTTATACCATTCATCTTTTCATAGAGCTGATCATAAGAAGTTCTTTGGTCTCTTGATAATACCATATTTGGATTATCTAATGCTTGTTGTCTTGTGTTAGTAAACTCTGTATTCTTATCAGAATATATTTTAGCTATTAAATCTCTGTTTTTATAACCTGTAGAGACACCTTCATCATTTGTAGATTGCTCTAATAGTTTTGTTTTTATCTGTTCTATTGACCCTCTAAATTCTTTTAACTCACCATTCTCTCCAGTTACTTGAATACCATACGTTTGATCTTGGCTTGAGTTGTCACCTCTAGGATTCATTAATGACATCATATTAACAATATCATTAACCTGAGTTGCTGCTAATTTACCATCTGCTTCAGTAAACTGATCCTTGGTTCTTTGAATCATATCAGGATTTTCGGTAATCTTATTTTTTTTATCAGTTGCTAAATCAATTGTATTTCCATCCCCAAGGGTAGTATAAGCACTTGACACAGCATCCCCAAGTGGGCTATTTGATCTAGATCCTTCTAATTCATTTTCTAATAGTTTAAGATCAACTCTATTTTTTTGTTTAACTTTTTCTAGATTAAGAGCATTTGATGCATTAGCTCTAATCTTACTCATGTCCATTTTAAATTGTTTGTCTTGAAGAGCATATTTATTTTCACGCATTTCATACTCATAATCTCTTGCGCTCCATGCTTGTGCAGACTCTCTCATGTCAGCCATGATATTATTCTGCATTAGCATACTATATGCTTTATTCAAAGTATTACCCAGCGTCTTACTAGGTAATGCTGCTTCTTCTCTAATTCTTTTTTTAGCTTCTAAAGCTGCTTTAAATTGTTCAGTTCTTGAAAGTTGTTCTGTATTAGCTTGATCAAGTTGTGACCCTTCTATAATACCATTAGCACCTTTATAATTTGCCCATGAAACATTTGCTTTTTCTGCTTTAGATAAAGCCTGCATGTCTTGAGCCATTCTTAATTCATTAATTTTATCAAGCCTTCTTATTGTTTCAGAAGCCCAAAGTTCTTGTCCTTGTTCTAAGTTAGCAGCTCTACCTTCGTTCACAGCTTGCGTTGCCCAATCCATACCTTTAACATATGCTTCTGTTTGATATGCAGCTTGTACTCTTGGAGCTTCCATAAGTCTATTTCTGATCTGCTGTAATGCAGCACCAGTTACTTGAGCACCATTTTGTTCTGTAATAATCCAATCAGAATTTGCAATCTCTCTTTGATTAGTTTCTGATACAGGTTTATTAGGGTTAAACTTTGGATTAGCTTTTTTGGCAAACCTATCTCTCTTCATCTTTAAAGGAGGATCCATGTTTTCCAACATCTGTTGACTCATTTCAAACAAATTTGCATCTGGTACATATTTAGGTAAACCCATTTGTAATGCTTTATCAGGATCTGCATTTATAAATGCATCCATTTGATATTGCATTGCTCTCTCACCAGTCTTCCAGTATGTTGCTTGTACAGTTCTATCTGGTGAATTAAGCAATAGATTTGCTGTCTTCATTTCTTCTCTATACCTAGATGTATATACAACATCTTTTACAGTTATATCATCTTCATAAAATGGTGCAAAGACATCCTTAGCTGCATTAACATTTTGAGCTAATGATAAATCCATACCAGATATTTTTTCTATCTGTGGTGCTATTTGTTCTGCATACTGATCTCTTCTTTCTTTAGTATCATTCCTAGACAAATCAGCATAGACTACCTTGTTATATAAGTCATTGGTAGCCTTAAAATTAGTATCATACTTATCTTGTCTTGTCTCCAAAACTGCAGACAAGAATTTATAATCCGGTGTGAACGGCTTAATATCCGGTAAATATGTATCTGCTCCTTTTATGTATGTTGCCATAATGTAAAATTAATATAATTATATAAGTTTACAAAGTGTTTTGTATAAACCCTTTAGGTTTACATACCTATCTTACCTGTGTAAAACGGCACTGCCCACTTTGATAAACTGGTTTTGTCTTTTTTCTTTTCACTACCCATTTTTGATTGTGCAATTGGTTGTTGATAGCCAGGAGGCAAACCATTGTTTTCCAGATCATATTGTCCTCTAGTTTGGTTAGCCCTACTTGTTTTTGTTGTTGCACTATTAGGATACAAAAATTCTAAATATTCTTTTGTTACAGGTCTTTGTTTACCATCACTATCTTCTCCAATCAACCGCTGAGCTCTTTGAAATTGTTGTGCTCTTTGTAATGCTATATCAGTATCTCCATCTTTATATAATTTTCTACCATCTTCGGTAAATTCAATCATACCAAATTGATTTGGATTGACATTCATATTAGGATTAATTGTATTTAAGTTATATGTATTAGCTAAATTAGTTAATCCAGCATTAAATAATTCATTGTACTTACCTGTTCTCCAGTTAGTAAAATTATCTTTTTGTTGTAGTGCTGTTATTGTGTCATCATACAATTGCTTATTAGTAGCATTGTTAGTCATATCAACTTTCATGTTTAACTGAGGTTGCATTGTAGCAACTTGATTCATTGTTCTAACATTATTGCTATTTACTTGATTAATTGCTTTAGCATTAGCATCTAATGTTTTTCCAAATACATTACTTCTTGCAAGAGCTTGTGGTCCATATGCACCTAATGCACCTGCCATAGTATTTAATGCTGATGTATTAGCATTTACTCTTCCTGTATAATCATCAAGTACATAATCAATTTTTTGATCCTCTAGTTCAGGAGCATATGGTAAACGTAAAGTATCCTTTATAGCCCCAACAGTATTAAGATTATTAATGTCTTGAGCCCACCATTGTGCTGGGTAACCATCATACTCTTTTACCCCAGGTGTTTTTATTGTTGGTGTTTCTTCTGGTAATGACATCTCTCTTATATCTTCCGGACTATAGTCAATATCAAAACCTGGAGCATTGGCAGTATAACCACCTCTCATTCCATCAAACTTTCTTTTTTTCCATTCCGCATCTATTTTACCATCACCGTCTTTATCATAGGTTTCTGGACTATCAGCAAAAGCTTGCTTTAAAGATTCATCATTAAAGAAATATGGTATATATGGAAGACCTTTCTTTTTAAAGTAATCTCTTCTTTTCTCCTCATATTTATTTTGGAAATCTCTCCAGTTTTTATCATAACCTTTTTTATCAGATTTTGGATAATTGTACTTCCACTCAGGTCCTAACTCATCAACAATAGATTGATTTCTATACATGAAATCTTCTTCTGCTTCTTCACTAGAAAATAATGATGAACCATAGCCAAATTCATCAGCTCCAAGCTGTTCATCAGGTAGTTTTGCTAAATCATACATACCAGGTATAAAAGATGCTATTCCAGATGCATCTGTTATCTTTTGTTGTTCCTGTACCTCATCTGTGTATACATCTGTCCTATTACCAGTACCTACTATATCACCTTCAGAAATTTCTCCTTTAGTTCTACTTTGTCTTGTATCTTTTCTTTCATCTGACGCAGGTTTAATAAACCTAATTATACTTTTACCACTCTCGTTTTTTACTACAACAGGGCTATAACCATCCATAATATTTTGATCAAACTCTATAGCATCCGCAGTACCTGCTTTAAATGGATTTTTATTATCCTCAACTTTATCAGTTTCTTTCTTAGTTACTGGCATCTCTGTTTTAGAAACCTGATTGTTTTGTGCTTTTTCTACATTAGTTTGTGTAGGACCTACAAAACCTTCTACATCTTCAGGAAACTGTACAGCAAATTCTTCTTCAGTAAGTGAGAGATCACCGTCATTAGATTCTGTTATGCTCATTGGATCATAATCATCAATCTTAGTTAATGCTTTACCATATAAATATTTTTCTCCTGCAGTTAACTGATCTAAAAATTTTGGCTGAACAGAACCATCAAAATTTCTATGCATATTATGTCTAATCATATAATCATAATATTCTGCTCTAGTAGCTGGTTGTCTATTTAAAGTATAAGTTTCTTTTTTCTCACCATTACCTTCTTGTGCTTTCTGTATAAAATCTCCCAGCTCTGTACCAAATCTAGCAGTATCTAACATAGCATTATTTTCCATAGCTAAGCCTGGTTCACCTGCTGGAGGCATAAATGCATCCATTGGTGCAGGCATACCTTGTTGTTGCATACCTTGTTGCTGTTCTTGTTGAGCCATCATTTGCTGCATCATCATTAACTGTTGCTGTTGCTCTAGTGGCAAAGCTTGTAATGCTTTTGCTTCTGCTTCTTTTCTAGATATTTCTTCTATCTTAGCTGTAAACTCTATTGGGTCCTCTCCTATAGAAACTAAATATGGATGAGATGCTAATGGTACACCATCAGAAAATTCTTTCTTTGCTTCTTGCATAAATGCTAATCTAGAAAGATCATTCATATTTTTCTTTAACATTAATTCTGCACTAGTGGCAGATATATCATCAGAATACTGTGAGTTTAATTCCCCATAGTAATCTTGCAAACCAAATTTCTTAGAAACTTTAGCTGGCGTTTTTCTACTTCCGCCCATACCAAATTCTGACATTTCATCTTTTGATAATTTTAATTTACGTGTGTCAGAAAAAACAAAAGATTGCTCAGGTAAAAACATTGGTACACCACCGCTACCATGTCTTGGTCCTACAATGTCATATAAACCAAAAGTACCATCATCATTTAAATCAGTTAATACTGTTTCTCCACCTTCTGCTTCTAAATTAGCATCTTCTCTAGGTACACTTGATAAACTATATCTAACAGATTCGTCTCTTGAATTGTTAAAATTAGTATCACCATAATATGCCTGTGGAGTTGTAACTAAGCCATAATCAGCTTGATCACCCGTTGTCATACCACCTTCTTGCATGGACTTTGTATCTTCAACAACTTCTCCGTTGCGGATACTAAAACCTTCAGGTAATTTATTTATTTTAATTTTTGCCATAATTATAATTTTTCTATATCAGCTCCGGCTGCAATTAATTTTGCCAACATTCTTGAATCTACGTTTACTGTTTCCCCACCTTGTTTTAAACCTTTAGTTTTCATTGCTAGTTTTATAGCTTGTTGGGTTGCCCAACTAGCATCATTATAAAAATCTTGGTTTTTCACATAATCTCTAACAGTGTATTTATCTATACCTGACTCATTCATTACATTTTTAATGTCCTTTTTACTTACAGATGTAAAGAAATCAAGACCATCACTTAAGCTACTAATGTTTTGAGCTTTACGATATACATCCATAATATCAGTTGCTGTATCTGGTTGTACATTTAAAAGCTGCTTGCCCATACTTGTAGACATAAAATCATATGGTAAACCTTTTAGAATTGCAGCTGTATCAATAGCTGCTGTGCCTCCTGCACCTCCTCCAACCTGTAAGGATTTTAATATTTTTTGTTGTACTGCTGGGGGTAATGCTTTAAATCCTGCATTATTTACACCTCCACCTTCTTTAGCTGTATCCATGTATAGTCCAGTAGTTCTATCACCTTCACTACCAAAACCACCTGGATTTACTAACTCACCTTTACCACGTTTAAAATTCATATCTGTCATAACACCATATGTATTATCAGCTATGGTATCTACAGTTTTTAAATCATACTCAGCTTGTCTTGCTCTTTTAGCATCACCTATATCATTTGCTATTCTAGTACCTTGATAAATACCATTAGATATATCAGCAAAAACCCCAGCACCTGCTGTGTTAAACATGTTTTCTGCTGCAGCCAAAGGATTTCTATTTCTTTTTACTGTAGGTTTATTTATCCTACTTCTTAATTCATCTGCAGATGGGCTTCCTGCTGTACCTGGAAATCCTTCACCTGTTCCATTACCACCATCAATATCTATCATATCTGGTATTCCATCTCCATCTTTGTCATATTCAGTATCTAGTGGTGCAGATGATTGTGTTGGGTCCTGTGTTCTATTACCATATGTACCTGCATCAATAGCAGCTCTATCTACTAATTCAGTATCTTCCCTATAATTAGTTTGACCAGCATTACTCATAAACTCACCTAAATCATCTGTGTAAGGATTAAAACCTCCACCGGTCATATCATACTCAGCATCTTGTTTGCCATACATAAAGTCTGGAATATTAAACTGTGCCTTTGGTAAGAAAGGAGAACCTCCATATTTAACATTAGTAGTACCTTCTTCTGTAACTTCTTCAGTCTCTTCAACTTCTACATCAGGTACACCATCTGGAAAAAATTTAAGTTTGAGTTGATCATATAATTCTTGACCTTTCTTAGACATGTTCTTAGTAGACATCTTAAGAAATTTTAATATTTGAGGATCTTTTAGATCAATGTTTTCTGTAGAAATTTCACTTGCAATTTTTTCTGATTCCTCTACTAGATTACCTAGTATATCTTTTTCAGGATTTTCATATTTAAATTGCGTAACATAATCTTGAAATGCTTGTTGATTTTCTGGAGATAAATCTGCTTTAACATCATAAGATGAATTGGTAAGCTTTCTTAATTTATCATTTGCGCTGTTCTCACCAAAGTTTGAAATTGATCCTTCTTCCCCAAACAAGTCACCAACAACGCTAGATGTAGTATTTATAATATCTGCAACATTAACATCCATATCTCCAAACATTGCTGGATTAAAATACATTGGGTTTGGTGCCACATAACCATTATCCTTTTGATCTATTAATTTATTTTGTTTACCGTTTGCTGTTAGTTTTAAAAAATCATTAAGTTGATTAGCCATAGGATTATCACCAAACTTCTTTTCTAATTCAGCTTGTACTTTTGGATCTGGATTAAAACCAATTGGAACATTACCACCTGTATACATTTTTGGTGCATATGCACCCGGTGTTCTATCTGACATAGGTGTATCATACATACCTTCTCCACCAGTTTGGGCCTTTGGAGCTTTATGATTATAACCAGCTTTCTTCAGTCTAAGGTGGGTAGCCAAATCTTTAGCTCTTATCTTTCTTTTACCTTTGTACATAAAGTGTGGTTTAAATTCACCACCTTGTTTTTTTATAATATCATCTTCAAGTTGTCTTTCAGGAGTTATAGTTCTATACATTGACGCATCCATACCAGTTAGTTTACTATAATCTTGGACGGATATTGGACCATTTTTTTCTGTGTAGTTTATGTAGTCCTGTTCAAATTGTCTTTGTGGAGTTAGGGTTCTATACATTGACTCATTAATAGCATCAAGTTTACCTATTTCCTCCATCTCTATCTTTCTTTCTGGAGTTATAGTTCTAGACATTGATGGATCTTCTAACAACTCCATTTTAGCAGCATGCTCTGCTTGTGCTTTTGCAATTGCAGCTTGTTGTTGCAGTAGTGCTATTTGAATTTCAATATCATTAGTATCATTTTGAGTTACTGCACCACCGGGTTGTTTTTTAAATCCAGCTGCGTTCTTTGCAAAATTAGCCATCTTTACTACAGATGGAGGGTATCTCTTAGGATTTGCCATAACCTTGTTAGCAGCCTCCTTAACGCTCATACCACGTGATTTAGCCCATGCTGTAAACTTACCTTTGTTTTCTGGTTTAATTTCTATACCAGATTTAGCCATATCAATAGGATCAATATTCATATTCATAGCTGGAGCTTCTTTTTGCATTTCTTCTGCTCTAGCTAACTGTTGTGGATTATTTGTTATCTCTTGTGGACTTGGTGATTGAGGTCTTTGTGATTCTGCAATTTGTTTAAATAATTGCACTACCATTTCTTGCTCATATCCCATAGTCATAAGAGCTTGGCCTATAAGGTTTTGATCAACCTGCTGTTCCATTAAACCCATTACTATTTCTTGTGGTTCTTTACCTTGTCCCATAGATTGAGAAAATACCTCAGTTATTTGCATAACTTGAGGATCAACTTGCGGCTGTTGTTGCATGCCTGGTTGTTGAGGTATCATAGCACCACCTTGTTGTTTTACACTTTTTTTGTTTAAATCCACGTTGATAATATTATATTATTAATATACAAATAATTAAGGAGATTCACTAATCTTTAGGGTTTAAGAATCTTTTATAAGTTGACTCATAATGTAATTAGGAACACTCATACCTGTTTGTTTTGCTTCTTGATAATGCTTTCTATTTAATTTGTCATATAATTCCATAGCACCCTTTTCTCTACTGGTACCATCATATTTACCGGATATATAATTATTATATACACCATACTCACCTCCCTGCGCCATAGATGACATCTCAAAAGGGGAAATATCTTCTTCTACAGAAGCAAATGTTTCTGGAAATACATCTGCTCTATATTGATTTACTTTTTTAATATAGGAATCAGATGGTCTTACAGATCCAGGCAAAAATTCTGGTATCATTTGACCTACTTTAAAAGCAGCATCAGCTACAAGAGGTACATGTTTATAATTAGTTGAACTAATGTCCAGTAAAGTAGCATCATATAGTTCTCTTAAAGCATCTACCTCTTCTTGTGCACTTCTATTATCATCTACACGTCCAGTTTTTAATAATCTACTGGCTCCTTGGTTGTATGATAATATAGTCATATTTCTTATATCCGTTTCTGTTAAACCTAATTGAGGATATGTCTTAGAATAATCTTTAAAGAGTTCATAATTTTTTGTAATCATATATGTAACTGCATCAATACCTTTATTGTCTTCTGCTAAATCATCTACAGACTTTATGTCAAAATATTCTTTTGCAAAACTATCTAATGAATTAAATTTAGTTTTACCAATACCCAATGAAACATCTTCATCTTTTTTACCCTTAGCATCATACACCAAGTTTCTAAGTCTACCATAATCTTCTACAGTTCTTGGAACAGTTTTCCCAACTCCTGTCTCAACTCCAGTTATACCAACTACAGTTGACTCTAACCATTTACTATCTACAGAAGAATTTAATATTTTTGGTATTTTATTAGCATTAAATTGTACTCTTTTAAATATATTTTCAAGTTGCTCAAGTCTTTCTCCCTCATATACAACTTTATCATCAACATCAGTTCCAGAATATCTAAAAGCTAAATTTTGAATTCCACTTGAGTCAAATTGCATCTCTTCAATACCATCTACATTATATTGAGATTTGATATCTAAGTTTTCATTAGGTCTTCTAATCCATGCTGTTACCAATTCATTATAAGGTTGTTGTCTAACATTACCATTTACATTATGAGTTATAATAGGTACACCATCAACTATATCTGACACAAAACCACTATGAGTATTATGTGTTTTTGAACTTAATGTTTCATTATGATGAGATGAACCATCCCAGTACAAACCTACAATATCTCCAATTTCATAATCACTCTCTGTTGTTTGTTTTTTTCTTTTTACTTTTTTTGTAATTCTTTTTAAATCTTCTACTGAACTAACATTATCAAATGCTTTATCATCATATATATTAAATATACTATCACTGTTTTTAGACTCAGTCATATTTTCAAATATGTCCCAAGCATCTTTAAACTTAACACCCAGTGCATCTGTTAAAACTTGGTTTCCTTCTAATATCTGACACATACCTGCCGCACATCTAGGCTCTTCTAATGTACTTGGTATATAATCAAAAACAAGAGCTTGAGGATCATCTTCAGCATTCTCTGTATTAAATGCATCCAATGCATCTTTAGTTTGATTACCAAATTTGCCATCAATACTAGTTGACTGTTTACCAATTAATGTAGGAGCTAAAAATCCTTTATCAACAAGAATTTTCTGAATACCCATTACTTCTTGTTTATTATCTAAATTAAATTTATTATAATATCTTGATATTGCTGATGGATTTAGATTTGTATCATCTACCATAGCTCTATGAGCTGCTAATGTTTTTGTTCCATAATCACCATCAGCACCTGTTGGTCCAATACCATAACCTTTACCTAATAAAACATTTTGTAGATCTCTTACTTCTGCATCAGATGCATCTGTCATATCTTTCCACCCTGATGCATACTCATTTGATTTCCTAATAAACTCTGCAATCAATGCAGGACTATCATATAATGACTCTTCTAAATCATTTTCTTGACGGATATCACCTACAATTTGGTCATAATCAACTATTGCTCTGCTATCGCCAATATTAATTGGTGGTTCAAACCGTCTGGTAACAGCAGTATTATCTTGAGCTACTGTTCTATTATTTATATTTAATAAATCTAATTCTGACTCAGCATCAATTAAAAATTGTTGCAATGGACTTTGAGGTTGAAATCCTAAGTCAGGTAAGTCTCTAATAATACGTGGAGCAACTCTTGTGTTGTCTTGAACAACTTCATTTATTTCACCAGCATATTGTTTATAATACCCTCTTGTTATATTTAAATATTCTTCAGGTGTTTTATTTGCTTGCTCAACAGAGTCTCCATATAACTTAGGATATACATCTTGTAAAGTTTTACCATCTCTAATTACATTTCCTAAATACTCTCTTGCACCTTGTCTGCCTAAAAAATTAGATAAAGATATAATGTCCTCATAAGAGAAATCAAAGTTTTCAATCTGAGGTTTATACTCATTCATTAAATCATATGCGTCCTTTAATAAAGGTGTAGTCTTATTTGATTTAAAACCTTCATTAAGTCTAACATCAAACATCCTATTCTGTGCATCTAAATCAGCTATAAACTCATCTCTTGTGCCATCATATAATTTACCCTTTTGTAATTCTGAAAAACGTTGACCATATAATCCAGAAGCAGTTGAGTCAGGGTTTTTCATAAGTTTACCATTTAAACTTTCTGCCTGAGCAATTGCTCTTTTTAATTTTTCTTGATCAATATAGTTAATTGTATCTTGCCATGTTTCAGGTTGTGTGGGTTGTCCACCGTCTTGTTCTTTATTATAATCTTTTCCTAATTTAGGTTTTACTACTGTTGCAGTTCGTCCTGTACCAAGAGGGTCTGACCAATCTTTAGTAACTCTAGACCACATAGCATCTTCTATTGAACTTCCACTTGGGTTTACTCCCCACCAAGAACCTGCAGGTCTATATTGAAGATTCTTTCCTTGTAGAGCTTCTTGAAATGGTTGTAGTTCTTGCCCTTCTAATTCACAAGTACCCAAATAACAATTCTCTGCTTTAGAGCCTCCTAAAATAGTTGCTATTTCTTCATTTGGTATACCACCCATCCTATCTCCACTATGACCAAAAAAATACATTGAATCATTTGGATTTAACCCAGCAACTTTATCTCTCACTAAATCAGGGTTATCATATATAGGAACTATATCAACATTAGAATTTGGATGTAGCCTTGCATAAACTTTTTTAAGATTCTCCGCTTCTTTGTAAAACGTAGAATCCATTGATATAGTCCTTGGATTCAACTCACTATTATTAAAACTTTCCTGACCAAGGTTTACCATTTGACCATAAAGGTCAATCTCTTCTTCATACTTCTGATCAATTTTCTTTTCTTCACCTTGTATAACTTTATAAACTTGCATTCGTTGTGCATGTATTTGATCCGAAGCTTCACCATCTATGTCAGATTGACGTTCTTGATTATATAAATCCTTATATAATCCATTTAAAAACTTTAAATATTTATTATCAAGTTTTTCTTTTGACATATCACCATAAAGACCTTGAAGCATACTCTCACCAAAATTAAAGTCTTCTTTAAATTGTAATAATTCAGCAGGTAAGTTTTTCTTTGAAGTATCATAAAGATCATATGTATGTTTATCTCTTGTAGGTGATTCTACAAATACTACAGCATTACCTGTTTCTCCTGCATTTTGGGCTTTTGGTAAAGCTTTGCCTCCACATTTGTGACATGTGTCTATATCAGATCCACCATCAGCAGCTTTCCATTCCCAACTACAGCTGTTGCACTTCATGGTTTTGTCTAGTAATCCACCACCACGTTTTGCTATTGGTACTTCAACAACATAGTCTGCATTACCATAATCATAATTTTCTACCCCTGGTATCATATCCTGAACCATACCATTATTACCATATCCCCTAACAGGAAAGTCTACACCTTCCATAGTAATATTACCTGACTCAATAATGTTGTACGGATTGTTTACATCAGGACTATTTCTTTTATATCCTTCTATAGAAACAAATTCAGATATATCTGTTATATATTCATTTGGTCCTCCTTTAAGTCCTGTGCTTTTTTTATGTGCCATTATCTTTGTGATAGTAAAAGTTTAGTATTATTTAATCTCAATAACATCTTTCTGTTTCCTGATACATTCCTACGTAAAATTAAATTATTAGAATAGTGTCTAAACTTTTTACGTTGTGTAGGTGATTTTTGATAATTTAAATTAAGAGTATTTAATGGTCTAATATAACCATTAGACTCTGTATTAAATATTGATTGCTCAACATTTGTAAATTCTCCTCTATCATTAGTTATATCCCAAAACTGATTAAACCTAAATTTGTGTTCTACTTTAGATACTAATACATCTATACTATTTAGATTTACTATTGGATAAGTTAAATTATTCCAAGGGTTATTTACAGGTTGTGGATTTAACACTAATAAACCTGAAACCTGATCATTGTTATATATAATGGAAGCATCAAAATTAAAATCTAAATCCTCCCACTTATCACCACCACACATGTTGTATTGTGGATCTCCTTTATATACATAAGTTTCTAATTGGTATTCAAAGCTTCTTACTGTGTTTACTGATTGGCCAGTGTTAGAAATTAAATCAATCTCCCATGGGTAATCTGTAGTATAATAATTAGCAAATGAATCACAACGTACATTATGCCTCCAAATACCACCATATACATAATTAGCTTGTGTACTTACGTAATAAAAGTAATTACATTGAGCAGGATCAGTTTGTACAAAATTAGGATCACCAATTTGATAAATCAATGGTGCACTGTCTGGACAAGTTCCTAGCTCTGTTATAACTGTTCCAGGTACTGTAGCTGGTGGACATTCACATTCTACTTTTCTACATATAGGTCTTTCAACTGGATCATCAGTACATGTACCAGTAGCTGAACTATATGTTGATGTAGTTGGGTCAGGGTAAACTAGTGTGTAACCTGTAGGGCATTCACATACAAAAGGTGTAGAACAAACATCACCAGCTATTGCTGTTGCTGAAAGCAGCAATGAATTATTATTATTAGCTGCCATTGCATATTGATTTGGGCCCGGTCCAATACCAACATTATATGTTGAATTACTAATACTATCTAATAATGCAGAAGTACCTGGTACTGGATCAGTTGATCCACAATAAACAGCATAAATTTCTTGCTTCTGACTATCTTGCAAATCTATCAATGCTGATTGATTTGCTCCAGATGCCCAATTACCAGTATTAGGATTTGGCTGTGTACCTGAATTAATCAGAGGTGATTGATATTGAGGTGTACCGTTTGGATTTTGAGTTGCTTGATCTCCTCCTGTTCCATCTGTAACAACAATTAAAATTTGCTTAAAACTAGGGTCTTGTGTTCTTGCTGGGTAACTTGCACTTAAGCTAGAGGCAGCTTTATTGTTTAGCATTGCTAACCCTCCATTACCTCCTAAAGGATTATTAATTCCCCCAGAACCAAAAATAGCATTATCAGCATCAGTACCCCCACCACCAGGCCAAGCTGCAGTATACAGATTACATAGTGATGCACCTGTTGCTGTATTACTCATACTTACTGTTCCCTGAAGTAGTTGAGTGCTATTGTCTGCCCACATTGTAGTACCTATTTGCATTGTGCCTGCAGCCAATGCGGTTGTTACTTCAGGGCTATTCATAAATACATCTAACCAACGTAGTTGTGCAGTTGAGTTTTGTGTATCTCCCATGACTCCTGTACCGGGAACTTGATTTCCTCCAATAAACTGCATAGGAATATATTGTGGAGGACCAGCTGGTGTAGTACTTCCTGATACATCCATTGCAATAACAATATCTAATAAACAATTCGTTGCTCCACCTGTAACAGTAGCTGCAACATTATCTATAGTTACTTCTGATAATTCTGTTTCGTTTATACTTATTTCACATAAACCATTTACTGGATTAAATGTATAACCTGGTGGACACTGTGGATTATCTAAATCTTCAAATTGATTAGTTGTAAAGAAATGATTAATGCTAGGTAATGCTAAGCCTGGATGCCAATCATGAAAAGATATCCAAGCCTTTGCTTTTGGATCATATGATACAGTCCATGAACAATCATCAAAATATATTGGATCACCTATATCTACAGGAATAAGTGTAGTACCTAAAGTAATTGTAACTGGCTTAGTTATACTATTTGTAAATTCTGCTCCGGCTATATATTGTGGTTTAAGCTGGTAATCCTTTTTCATAAAATATACTATGTCATCTACTGAATCATAAATAACATGACATCCAACTCCTGCAACTGGATTATCTGACCAAACAGATTTTTCAGAGTTAGGGAATTGTTTTATAAATTTAGATGGCAAGTATTTTGCAAACCACCATTTCATACCTTGATTAGATATAGGATCTAAACCTTTACCACCATATTGAAATATTTTACCTTGTGCTTGAGATATAAAAAATAAACCTAATGGAGTATTTATTACACCCCTTAAACTTTCTGATGAGCCATACTCATTTGATAAATCTGCATTAGCAACATTTTGAAATGGTTGACTAAATAATCCTCCATCACCTATTGTAAGTTTTGTATTTAATTGAGTCTTCAATGTATCAAGACCTTGAAACATTTGAGGAGATAGATGAGGGAAAAATATTAATGCACCATTTTTATTTATAGGTTTAATTACACTAACATCATTCTTAAAGTCTTTATAATTATTTTGTAAAAAGACTCTCCAAAAATCTTTCTTAGATTCTTCTTGTGCTTGTAGTGAATATATTAATCTTTTAGGATAATTTACAAAACACTCCTCAGCTGTTATTGGATCATAATCCAAAGGTTGTAATAAACCAAAGCTTGTCATTTGTGTAGGAAACTTGCTTGGGCTTAATGAGTCATCATATTTGTAAAAGTTATCTGCCTTCTCAATTTTTGCATGAAACAATTCATCTACATCATTGTAATCATATGGTTCATATATTCTTTTCTTAGGTTCATCTTCCCAATCTCTATTAGCTAAATTTACATCTGACTCAGTATAAAAATCTAATATACCATTAGTATGTGTATATCCATATGCATATCTCATTTCAAAGAAGCCATTAGGATCATCACCATTCCATGTAGATGCATCAAACATATCACTACATGAGTTTTCTCCCCTGTCTAGATAGTATAAATCATTTGGAACTATATCATCCCATCCACCAAATATACCTGAGAGACCTAAACTTGATATTGCTCTAGCTAAGTTAGTTATATCAAACCTTTGTGAATTCATCCAATATCTTGGGTATGGTATATTCACATACAAAGCATAATCAAATGTAAACCCATCAGGTTGACCTAATAAATACCTAGTGTATATAGGCATAATATTTTTTTCAGTATATCTTCCAACAAATGTATCCCCTGCAAATATTGGTTGAGAAGAATATAAATATGCTAGAGGTTTTTCAGGATCTAGTAATTCAACACAACCTCTCATAGGTATTTGTTTTATACCGGATAGTTGACCGTATTGATTATCAAAGTTAAACTTTAATGCACCATAATGTCCTGATATATTTGAACTACGTGGATTGTCTTTACCGGGTGATATAAAATAATCATCACTATGAACATTATCAGTACCATCAGCATTAACTGAACCTCCTACCACAAATCTAGAATTATCTTGTACAGTAGGGTCATCTATATTTTGACTTAATGAAACAGCAACTGTGCTTGGTCTAAATAAATTATTTATTTTATATTTACCATTATCAAAAGTTTGAAAAGAAGAACCTATATAATTTGAGTCTTCATTCTTAATTCTCCATAAACCACTACTAACAGGAGTAAAATCTGTAAATTGTCCATCAGAATTGTACTTCCACATGTAATCACGGAAGTCAGTTGAGTTATAAAAACCATCAATAATTTCATTACCTGCAATGGCAATGTTGGTTTGCATGCTTAATATATTTGTAACTACTCTAAGAAACCTTGGTAAGTTTGATATATTAGTATCTTTTAATTTACTTGTTTCTACTTTACCACTTTGAACACCTGGTATTGCACCTTCTTCAGCATTATCATCAGCGTTTCTTTGTTCAGCATTATCTGTAGCACTACCACCAGCATATAAATCAGCTAAACCAGCTAAACCAAATCCTCCTTGAGCTCCTGACTCAGGGGCAAAATCTATTGTTCCACTAGAGTTCATTAGAGTTCCGGAATCCTCTCCAGATCTTATAGCCTCGTCCCTAGCAGCATCAATATAATCATCAAACCTATCATCCCATGGTCCTTGAAAATCACCACCAGAAATCTCTCCACCATTTCTATTATTTAAGTTTACTGTTGCAACACCGGGTGGTACCGTTAAACTTACAAATCCACCACCCCCTCCTTGTCTTTTACCTATAATTTCTTCACCTTTAACTGTTGTACTAGATAAATTAGTACTATTACTTGTGGCATTTCTACCAGTAGTACCTCTTAATTGATGTATTGCATATCCAAACCCAATTATAGCTGCAGCAAATGCAGCAATACCTCTTATTATTTTTTGTTTAGGGTGATCTTCTGATGGTATAAAGTATCCTGATGACCTACCTGATATCTGACCATATAAACGTGTCTCATATGCATTTAAAAAAGGCTTTGTAAAGTTTAAGTCAGGTGATGAAAATGTAAAAACTGATTGAGAATATCCTGATTGTTCACCATTTACTATTCCTGCAAAACCTAAAGGTTTAAACCTAGTTATTGAATCACCAAATTTATCACACCCATTTGTTAATTTATCATTTGTTCCATTCTGAAAATATACATCAGGTCTTAAATCATTGTATGGATGGTTAGGATATAATCCCTGTACCCCATTACCTATTAAGTCTTCAGGATTAGGTACTTCATATTTACGCATGTTTCTAAACAAGCCTTTTCCTAATATAGATTTAGCTCCTAGTCTTGAACCTTTTAATAACTCATAACCTACTACATTTGGAATATATGTACCATCATTATATTTAGGTCTACCAATATTATTAAATTGAACACCTAAAAGATTTATTAAATCATTTCCTGTATTTGATAAAGCTACAGAAGGTCCAGTTTCCTCAGTAGGCATTTTATGATGCCTAATAAATTTACCACATAGATCACCCCAAATATCTGGTTCATTTGGATATCTTTCTGTAGATTCCCAAAAACCCATTTTACCTCTTGATGTTATTGTTGAACCATCAGGTAACTGACTTACAGCTGTGCTTTCAACAGTAGCAGTATTATATACTTTAAATAGTTTTTCACCATCTATAGTATTTAATACATTAGCACCATTGAAAAGTTGATCTTCATTATATGGTACACCTCCTATATCAACTACTTCTGGAGCTCTACCTGGGATATGATATGAAGAAGATCTTTCACCTGTATTGTATATCCATCTTATAAAAAATGCATACTGTTCATCCCTTAGAAAATTATATTTATTTCCTCCTTTATGATAATAATTAGATGGTACTGAATTAGTAACCCATTCCACTTTTATATCATTTGCTATAGGTTGATAATTAAAATCAAATTGTTCAACAGGCCCCTGTCTAATAAGCCAATCATTTACAACAAACATTGATTCAGACTTTTCATAAGCTGGACTCATCAAAGGAATTTGTACTAAATCAATAGCAACCAATGCCTCATCTATATAATCAATATTAATTTGCTTTTGTTGAGTGCTGTAGAGACCTATCTTTTTTGCAGATGTTTGACCTTGATTTCTTCTTAATATAACTAATTCATAATAGTCATACTTTTCATCTAAATTAGATACAGATATATCTAATGAACCATTAGTACCTAAATGACTAAATATAGTTTGTATATTAGATATACCAATGTAATCCCCTATTTTTTGTTCATTCTCTGTGTAAGCTATAAATGCTTGATATGCTCCATTAGCTACTTGACCTGAATCAACTGATTGTGTTATTTCAACACAAGGTGTATCTACTAACGGTGCTAATCTTATTTTTTCACAATTTAATGTTCTTGGTATTATATCTGCAAACTCAACACAATCAGATCCATTAATATCTGGACCTGTAATTTGTTCTTGTTTCCATGGAATCTTATCAATATTTAATGTTCTAGATGGATTGTTTCCATCATCCCAATATACTTGCCATGTACAGTCAAAGTTTTCTTTAGATGCACCTGTTATTAAAAATTTCTTATTAAAATTTAAACATTGATCATTTACTAAAGCTGTATACTTACATTCACTATCATCAAAAGTTCCTATCTCAGAATTTATATTATCCGTGGAATAAATAATCCATTCATCACCATATCTATGTATTGCTCCAATAACAGTATATGGAATAACACCACACAATAAATTTGATGGCTCATTCCCTATTATTCCTAAATCTCCATCTTCAGAATTGTTTGCTACATTACGTGCATGCCACCATGACTCTTTACTTTCAAAGGAAGGTGTAACATCTTTGTTCATTCCTTTTGTAAATGAATTTGTATTTACTGAGGATGATCCTTGACCCTGTGTACCCCTTGGTGAAGAAGATTTCTTTTTTGCCATAATATATTACTTCTTTAATATGATGTTGATGATCCTAATGTAGAAGGTCCTGTAACAACTCTAGGATTGACAGGGGCATAACTTAAAAACATATTGTAATAATTATGATACTGCGCTCTTCTATTCATAGTCCATACCTTTCTCATTTCTGCAAAGTCTGGTGTATTAACAAAACTTAATGCATTATTTCTAGCGGCTCTTAATCTTGTTTCAACTAAACCTAATTGCTGAGAAACATTCTCACCATTCCAAACCATATTTTCTAATATTCTTTGTTTTAGTGCATACTCATAATATTCATTACAGTATGGTTGATCTAATACTAGTAAATCACCAACAGCATTTTCCATTGCTCCTTGAAAACTCAAATAAACTTTACCTGTACGGAAAGTTGTAATTAAAAAACCGTCTTTAATTTCTGCTATATCTACGGCTTGTGCTCCTAGACTTGGACAATAGCAAACTTTATCATTAACATTTTTAATTCTTAGCTCAGTCCAATCTGTGAATGTTCTAAATTGACCTGCCCCAACTCTTTGTACTAATTGATAACTATTTGTATCATTACATGTTTTAACAACACATACATCTTTACATGCTTCCCCATCTTCACATGGTGCTGATTCACCTGGCGCTGGTACATAGGGTACATCATTAAAAGTTTCTACATGAGTGCCAGAAGGCATTGTATTATTAACTGTATATTCTCCGCATTTAAAAGCATAATTTAAATATTGAAAGTCAAATGGTAATTGTCCTTTTCCGTGTTCAATATCTATTACTACTTCTTTAGTTCTATGAATCTTTAAGCCCAAATCATAGTTTACTCTGGTTGCAACTTTTATCAATTGAGCAGGTTCTATCATTCCTTCTAACGCATAGTTAGAAAAATCAATAGATACGTCTTCCATTAATTGACTAAATGTTCTATATTTTTGTGATACTCCCATTGTTATTGTTTTATGTTCTTGCTAGGTTACGTTTATTATCTGAATCATCAGATGGTATTTTTAATGTACCTACCATAGTCTGAATTACTTGACTTTCTATTTCAGCAAACAATGCTTCAGGTATGTAAATTTCTTGTTCATATCTAGGTGTACAGTCATCTTCTGTGTCACAATTCCATTTTGTAATATCTGAATCAAATACACCTTCAACTTTAATTGCATCCCATGCTATATTTGGACAATAAATATATCCATCTAACCACCAAAAATATAACGTGTTGTTATATTTAAAAGATGTTGTTTTAGTCATTGAAGTATATGTACCAGGTTGGGTTCCTTGTAACTCTTGTGAACCATCTATTGAACTAATGGTACGTATTAGAGGGCCCCAGTAACCTTCAAACATTGAAGGTAATCTATGTTTTGTACGTTTTATTGTACAACCGCTTTGTATTCCAGCACAATGTGCTTCTACTTTATCTACGTCAATCAATTCTACATATGGTAATGTTTTCCATACTGAATTAAACTTCATTAATTTATTTGCATAGTCTTGCCTTCTCATTAAAACTTGAGCATACTTTTCAATTAGACTGTAAATATATCTATCTGTAGTAAATGCATCTTGAACTTCAGCTTTTACTTGACCTCTAATTCTAGATACTACGTCTGCTATTGTTGCCATGTTTCTTATTTTTCAAATTCATTATAATACTTTAATGCTTTGTTGGTTTCTTCAGGGTTTTCATCATATAGATGAGCCACCTTATATTTATTTTTCATAACTAAATACTTTGTCCAGTTATTAGGGTAAGTTTTTGCAACAGTTCTTTTAAACTCTCTGCATGCTACAAACCTCCACAACTCTCTATTTTTAAATCTATACTTTGTAGAGTAGTTTGTATAAAATATTTTACCTAAATTTCCATCTGTCTCCCAGTTTTTATTTTGTAAAACTTTACCATATTGTTTTGATAATGCGTAATTTGTATTAATAGATTTAGAAGAGGGGCATGTTCCAATAAATAAATAACCTAATGAATCAGGTAATTCTACCCCATCTCTATTTTCTACTACAGTATTCCAAAGTTTAACATTATATAATTTAATTATTTTTTTTAATTTAACGTTATCTATATCTGAGTACAAAGGCTTTTTTTCTTTAAACTCTTTAATTGTTTGTTCATTTAACAATCCCAGTCTTTTCTCTCTATATCTTGGAGCATTTAAATTGGGTTTTTTAAAATTGTTGATCATACAGTTATATTTATAATTTACAAAAAAAAGACCACTTAATGAAATTAAAAGTAAGGTCTTTACAATGCTTGGTAAGTTAATTCACATATATTACCCATAGTAGGGTGTTGTATTTCTAGTTTACCTGAACGTCTGTTACCTACATATTTGTTACTGTAATGATAGTAATCTGTTTTACCTAGGCTAGGTAAAGTCTTTTCTATAAAACCTGCTGTTTCATTTGATGTCATATATTCAACCTTTCTATCTGTATGTATATGACCTTTAAATAATGTTCTATTTGTTGTGTCACCCCAAGCCTTTGGATACTCTGATGCATATATTAAAGGATTATTCTTGCTACGCTTATCACCATGTTCAAATGCATTAAAGTTATTATGCCATACATGAACCTTTCTTTCTTCATATTTTACATCCCATGTTATTTTATCACAATCTATTGATCTTGAGAGAGCATGAGCTAAATGAAAAGAAGAAAGTCTATCATGATTTCCAGGGACATATACTACAACTAATTTATCACAGTGAGCTTTAATATATGTTACAGCCCAATGCATTGCATCAAATGCTTGCACATAAGCCTCTGTAGCGCTCATACAGTTGTCTAAAGGTGTTCCGCTTGTGGTTGTGCCCTGAAAGGTATCCATGTTGATTAAATCACCTCCTACAACAAAATACATGGTTTCTATGTAATGTATAGCATTTGCTCTACTTACTAAGTTCTTAACTGTATCTTCAAAATCTTTATCTATGGTATCATTACCTTCTTTACCAAAATGAATATCTTGTAGAGATATCACTGCACAATGTGGATCATCAGTAAATTTATTTTTATAAGGTATATTTGATATTTTATATTTTTTGGGAGTCCAGTTTTTCAGTAAGTCTTCAAATAGTTTTTCTTCTGGATTTTTTATTTGTGATACTAATGCTGAAACTCTCCAGTGATCACCCATTTGTTTATTCCAATACTGAGATAATTTCCATTTATCTGTATCTATTTTTAATAAGATAACTATTTCTTCTGCACTTTTAGGCTCATGATCAAACGTTCCTGATAACTTTCCAGTTCCATTTTCTAAATCAATTGCTTCTGCAATTTGTGCATTGTCTGCAGCTTTGCTAAAAAATATTGATTTCTTTTTTTTATTTTTTCTTTCTGCTAATAATTCTTTCTTTACTTTCTTATACTGCTTTTCTGTAATGTTCAGTTTTTCAGCACAATATGATGGGTGCTTTTTCCATTTTAAACTGTCAAGAACTTTTTGCTTTATATTATCCATAAGTTAAATAATTTGATTTTTTTATTGTAAAGATAAGAAAAAAAAAGAGACTGGAATATATCCAGCCTCTTCCAACGTTTGTAGTAGAAAACCAACAAACCACCACGTGTTGTTTTTTTATGCTGCTAGAGTAGAAATTAAAAGCTCTATTGGTTTGCATGCAGCACTGTTGCCGTTATCAACAACTTTTACCTTATATGCTGTACTTGCTACTAAATTTGTTATAGTAAAATTACTTACATTAGTAACAATTGGTGTACTATTCTGTAGCGTCCAGACATTACTTCCTCCTCCTATTTGAGGTGCAGTATATATATTAATACCTGTACTATTACTCCATATGCCATTCCACAATACTGAAATAGTACTACTAGTTATTACACCTGCATATACATTATATGGATCATGCTGAACATCATTAGAAGTACAAGCCCCTAACCCATTTGATAGTATCATAGAAAACTTTTGTATAATAGAATCCAACCGTTCACCGGAGGTTATAACTATTTTACTATTAGTATCACCTATTTGAAATGATGTACCCGTATAGCTTACACATGCTGCACTTTGAACATCATTACATCTTTCACTACCTACACTACAATCAGTATAAGTACATGCATTAGTTAATGCTGTATCAGCACAACTACATTTATTACTACATTTTGTACAATTACAAGCCATTTTTTATTTTTTATTTTATGAGCAACCAGCTATTATATCAGCACTAATTTGTGATGCATCAGCAGATGCATTCCAAACCCCACCTGTTTGTGTTGCTAATTCTCTCCATGGGAAAATAGGATCTGTTACAGGAGGTATTGATCCTGATAAATTTACTCCAGGTCCACATACATTATATTTAATTCCATTAGTATTTGCAAATGCAATCATTGACTGAATACCAGACCATGTTGTTGCATTAAATGCATCAGATGTTCCACCTGGTAAAGCATCTGTTATAATAATAACATACTTAGCTACATTGCTTCTAAGAGTTCCACTTAATGCAGCACCCCCTACAACTAACTGAGATGCATAATCTGTTGGTTCAGGAAGTCCATTACCATCTCCAAGATTTACACAAGTACCATCTACCCCTCCATTTAATTTATCTAATTGTGTTGTAAACGTTGCACCATTGTTAGTTCCAAATTGCTCCCATGATGTTATAAATTGATAATTTCCTGCTGAGCCTAAATTTGCAACTTTTTGAGATGTTGGTAAACTTGTATAGTCTACACAAGAAGAATATTTTGGTGAAGGATTAGCTCTTTCATCAGCAGTAATTAATGCTAATCTATAGTCATTAGATCCTGATGCTGTATCTATTGTACTAACAAGAGAAGCTACACCTGATTTTACACCATCTATAATACCACTCATACTAAATGTATAATCAATTACAAATGCTACATCCATACCTTCTGTACATGGTGCTGCACCAGCAATTGTTACAACATCTACTAGTATTGGGCAAACCTTAGTAGCCCCATCAATAACTATTGTAAGTCTAGCTTGATATGCTGTATTAGGAGTCAATCCTGTAAAGTTATGTGATAAGCCTACTCCTGGATTGTTGAATACATGTGATTGTACTACAACAGAACTTTGAAGTAAATCTAAAGTATACTGAGCTGTTATTCCTAAATTATTTGAAAAGCTTAATTCAGCTTCTGTTCCGGTTACTGTTCCCACTAACACGGTTGGGCATGGTATAATTCCATTTGATAAACTTGCTATTCTTGTTTCACATGTATCAGTTCCATTTGATACAACAAAGTCAACTGTAATGCTTATGTCTTGAAATACATTTAATGATCCTGTAGATATTTGTATACCAGATGCATTATTTTGTAATGATGCTACATTTACTACTTCACTCAATGAAGATCCATTTGCATCAGTAAGTGTAATTAAAGAACGTCCTGATGTATCATTAAAACCAGTAGGTATTGAAGAACTAGTAAAATCAAAATTAATTGCTTCTATCACTCCTACTGTATCTAATCTCACTGCTGTTGTATATCCAAATATGACTGAGTCACACCCGCCTGGGCAGCAATTAGTTTGTATACTTTGAATTGCATTATACATATCATCAATAACCACCCATGCATTTTGCACAGACTGTGCTAATGTTGAAGGTGATGTATTGTAACCTCCTATTGAATTATATGTTGCACCTTCTACACTCAACATTGATGTTGAGCCAGTTATTATTGTTTGAGCTACAGCATTACTAATTAATGCTGGTGTACCTACAGCATCTCGTAAAGCACAAAAAGCACTTTCAAGTGCCAGTACTACAACGGATACATCTGTTAATTGTCCAACTGTACTAACACAAGTTGGAATAATTTGTACTTCGTCTGATGTACCAACTTGGCACACACCACCAACAAACACACAATTTTCTATTAAAGTTAATCTTGAAGTTATATTGGCAATTTGAGCTTTAATGTCAATTATTTCCTGAACATTTCTACATACCTGTTGTGCTATAAGAGTAGCATACTCATCTAAAGGTAATTCAGTTACAGGATTTCCATTTGCATCGTTATATTCTAAACATTGCTGCAATGTCATTATTGGCATGCTAGCAGTAGTAAGGCGTGCAACAACTGGTGTTGTGTCAGCATTAGCACATATCTGCACTACCATAGCCTGTAATACAGGTACAATTTCAGTAGGGTCAGTACCTGGTAAATCTAAACATGATAAATCTAACCCTGTTAAATTAGGGTTTGCCTCAACCCCACTTTCTATAAGATCACACAGTTTAGTAGCTAATTTAAATACTACTTCAGAAATAGAATCCCCATTACATAAGTCTATGCATGAAATGTCCGGTCCTTGCCATATTACACAATTAGAAGATATACTGTCACATCCATTTGTGGTGCCGCTTGAGTTTGTTGGAATCATAAATGTTTTATTTTACTATAATGTACTGCCGTATTGTAAACTATACATTTATAATATACAAAATTTTTTAAAACCAAACAAGTTAATGCCAGTTTTAAAAAATTTTGCAAACACTTATGGAAATAAGATTTAAGCTTTTTCTAGAGAAGCATCTTCTTTTTCAATATCAGATATAGCACCATCTTCAAGACTAATATTAACTGAACCATATTTTGTTTCTAATGATTCACTTAAAGTTTTCCATTCAACTTGTAATTCTGAATGTTTAGATACTAATTGATTCTTAACTAGTTCTGCATTACCAATGTTCATTAGTAGTGTGTTGATTTGATTTTGAAGCTCTTTAACTTCAGTCAATTCCTTTGAAGAAATCTTTTTGCTTTTCTTTGCCATTATAATTGGTTTTAAATGTTTGTATACTTTTCAAAGATAATAATAATTTTTTAACTACCAAGGAAGATCAACAACTAAATTTGTTTCAGGTAGTAAATCTTTCTTAATTACATCCTGCATTCCATTAATATAGTCATCACGTAAATGCATTTGTAAAAATGATTTAACATCTGATTTTGATAGTTGTTTATAGTCAGTTGTAGTAACAACACCTTCATCAGTATCTTTTACAATATATGATCCGTGTACAGTTACACTTTTCTTTTCATATGTTGATTTTAATGACTTAGGTATAACTAGTGAACCTGTATAAGTAAATACTATTTCCTTTATTAAAGAATTACCATTTGTAACTAAAGACTCAATATCAAAATAAAATCTTTGAGATAAGTACTCTTTTACTACAGGCACCTCTACTTCTTTTACAACCTTTTTTTTCACTACTCTTTTCTTAGTAGGTTTTTTAATTGCTTTTTTAGTTGATGTTTTTTTCTTTCTTGCCATAATAGTTAGTTTAAATATTAAAATCTAGGACAATCTCCTGCAGTAAAGCAAAGTTGTGTTCCGTCTTCTAGTGTTATCTGCATAATAGGGAATTTTTGTCCTTCAACAAAAAAGTCCATGCTTTTAATTGAACTGTCTTTAGAATCAACCTTAACTGGAAAACTTGAACCATCTTGACCAGGATCTCCTTTAGGTCCCTGTGCACCAGTAGCTCCCGTATTACCTTTAGAACCTGCAGGACCTTGTATTCCCTGCGGGCCTTGGCTCCCTGTTGGACCAGTTAAACCTTGAGGCCCTCTGTCTCCGGTTGGTCCTTGACTACCTGTAGGTCCTTTATCACCTTGTGGTCCCTGTGGTCCTTGACTTCCTGTAGCTCCAGCTGATCCAGTTGCACCTTTTGGTCCAGTGGAACCTGTTGCACCCGGTGCTCCATTACTTCCATTAGTTCCATTAGTACCGGCAGCACCAGTGCTACCTGTATTACCTTTAGCACCAGCCGGACCCTGAGATCCTGTAGCACCTTGAATACCCTGAATACCTTGTGAACCGGTGTCTCCTTTAGGTCCTGTTAAACCTGTGGGATTACCAACCCAATCACCTTTAATATTAATTACTTCATTACCATCTATAGCCACAGAACCAGCATCAACAACTCCTTTAACTTTTAATTTACCGGAAGTTGTTAGTGACATAGCACCATCATTATTTCCCTGACCTTCATATTTCCAAACCCATCCACGGTCTGCATCATTATTCATTTGGAATACTGTAGCATAGTCATTTAAATAACCATAAGATTGACCGGACACCATACCAATACCATAAGTAGATGAAGTACCCCAAAATCTATATTTACTTGCATTATCACCTGAATTTGTGTAGTGATATGTTCCACCATTAGGACCAGCTGGACCTTGTGATCCAGTATCACCCTTTGCACCCTGTGATCCTGTGTCCCCTTTTGCTCCGGCTGCACCAGCAGCACCCGCAGATCCTCTTGCTCCCGTATCTCCCTTAGCACCTGCTGCACCAGGATTTCCTTGTATACCTTGAAGACCTCTATCTCCAGTATCTCCTTTGGCTCCCGCTGCTCCAGCTGCTCCAGTTAATCCTCGTATCCCTTGTATACCTTGACTTCCTGTATCACCTTTGGCACCGGCAGCTCCTGCAGCTCCGGTAAGACCTCTAATACCTTGATCACCTTGATCTCCCTTGGCACCAGCGGAACCTGTAACTCCTTGTATACCTTGTATACCCTGATCACCTTTAGGACCCTGCGGTCCTGTATTAGTTGGCATTGTTACAGAATTACCATCACTAATAGTAAGTGTTTGTCCTACTACGGATAATGTTTGCTGATCGGCACATATAGATACAGTCTGTGCTTCTTCATCAATTTCTATATTTGTTCCTTTACAACCTACAATAGTTAAAGTATCATTATTTACATTAGCTGTAGTAGTAAATTTACCATCAGTTACATTTTTAAATATATTTTGAGAAGAACCTTTATCTGTATTTGTAATAGTAATAGTACCTCCACTAGTTGTAGAAGTCATTTCTGATTGTATACCACTACCTTGTGCTATTGTTAATGTTTCACCATTTGTAACAGCTGTACTTTCTGTTCCATTTCCTTCTTTAATAGTCCATGAAGACATTGTTCCTTGTGGTACACTAAAAGATGTTGTTAAAGTACCACCATCTCTTTGTGTTAATGTTAAAGTCTTTGTTGAAGATCCACTATCAGAGAATCCTGTAATAGTATTATCATATGCAGAATTAGATTCTGCTGAACTACCACCACTCCAAGTTACCGCACCACTAACCGTTAAAGCATTTGTACTGCCATTAAATGTTAATCCTGCATCACTTGTAATGTTAGATGAGCCATTCCAATATGCTACTCTACCTGATGAACCACTACCTGTTACATTACCTACTTGAGTGTTATCTATTTTCTGCCAAGCATCTGTAGCTTGATCAGAGAATACTGCCCAGTCACCAACTGCCCAATCTGTAATTCCATCTAAATTTGTTGATCCAGCTTTAGAAACAATATAATATTCACCAACAGTTCCCTTTGCACTTATTAGTGCTGGACTATTTGCAGCAGCATCCCAAGTTCCTTTATACTTTAATACTCCTGTTACAGCTGAATTAATAGCTGTTTGTATCTGAGCTCCTGTTGCTAAATTAGCAGAAGAAGAAGTTACTGTACCTGTAATTGCATTTACTATAGGATCTGTTCCTGCAGTTACTGATATTCTATTTGCAGTACCTCTTACTCTTGTAACTCCAGCACTACTTGAAGTACCTGCTCCAATAAGGGTTCTTACTTCAGCAGCAGATATACCTGAATTTAAAGTAGGTGTTGTGCCATTAGACAAAATTGCTGGTGTTCCTGTATCAGTTTTCTTAGCAGTATTTGCAGTTATGGCAGTTGCTTGAGCACCTGTAATAGTAGTTATATTACCTGCCTTAGCTGTTGTAGAGGTAGTCCCAATTACTAAATTAGATGATCCATTACCTGTACCTGCCCCAATAAGATTTCTCATTTCTGAAGCTGATATTCCTGAGTTTAGTGAAGGAGTGGTACCATTAGATAAAACTGCTGGTGTTCCACTATCTGTTATTTTCTTATTGTTATTTACAATATCTGTAGCTTGTTGAGCAGTGATAGTTGTAGTATTACCTGCCATTGCAGTTGTTGATGTTGTACCAATAACTAAGTTAGAACTACCATTTCCTGTTCCTGCTCCTATAAGAGATCTAACCTCTGCTCCAGTTATCCCTGTATTTAAAGTTGGAGTTGCTCCATCAGATAATATTGCTGGTCTACCAGTATCTGGTAGTGTGTTAGTAATGGTTATAGTTCCACCACTACTTGTTGATGTCATCTCAGATGTAATACCTGTACCTTGAGCAATAGTAAAAGTCTCTCCATTAGTAACAGAAGTTGACTCAGTACCATTACCTTCTTTTATTGTCCAAGAACTCATAGATCCTGAACCTGTTCCAGCCCCAATTAATGACCTTACTTCTGCTCCAGTTACACCGGAAGCTAAAGTTGGTGTACCACCACCACTAAATATACCTGGCTGAGCATAAATAGTTGAACTATTAAATGCATTTGATCCAAATGTATATGTTTGGTTAGTTGCACCACTAACGCTAAACGTTAGTATGTTACCTGATTTAGTTATACCATTGAGATAAAAGTTTGATGCAGATGTTAAATATCTACCATCTAAATCTACTGTAAGGTCTGCTAGACCTGAACGTGTCATTGTTAAAACTCCATTGCTAGTATTAAAGCTAACACCTGATACATAGTTATTTGTACCTGTCTGATCATTAACCCATTTTACAGCAGAACCTGTACTACTAAGTACCTGACCATTTGAGCCAGCAGATCCTGAACTATCCAAGAATGCATCATCAGTGCCTAGCTGTACACTTGAATGTAACTTGTCACCATCAATATCTAATAATCTTTGTGAGCCTGGTATAGTTGCCATATTATTTCTTTTTTCCTTTTAATTTAAATCTTGTCATTTTCATTTTGATTTGTGGATCCATAGCACCTTGATACATACTACCGTATACTAGCACATCTCTATCACCAGACATCTTATATGGAGCTTTATTTGGATGGCCTGTTGCAACCGCCTTAACTCTTAAAGAAGTACCTGGATTTGGAAATACGTGATTAGTACCCGTATTATAACCTTCCCATGTAGATCCTCCATCATTAGATACAAAATAACTTAATGAACACCCTGTAGGAATAAACCAATCAATTGTTTCCCAATAAACTACATTTATTTCTTGACTATTGTCAAGTGTATAATCACCATATGTTATTGACCAATCTCCTATTAACTCATTTTTATAATTATCACTCCATATTCTAAAACCATGACCATCTGCACCATAACCACTATGAATCCACCAAGGTACCCCATTAGTAGAATACATTCTTGTCATATTAGATCCATAATCTACTCTATAGTTTCTTCCTCTACCTAAAGAAGAGCTATCATTAGTCACATCATTATATCTTAACAATGCAATAACTCTATTATTATCTTCATCTATCCAACCTGGTATCATTGCTTTACCTCTATCTCCTGTTGTTGGACAAAAGTCATATCCTGGCATTCTATCTGTTGGTTGTCCTGCTGCATCTGATTGGTATTTAGTACCTGCCCTAAATTGAACAGAATAATTGTTACCAGGTGTTTGAGATTCTGTATATCTCCTTTTTAATAAAATTGCTTTTGCTCCACTAAAACACGGTGTTACATCAACTTTAGCTATACTTGAATTTACTCCAACCCAGAAAACATTTGGTGCTCCTTTAGGATCTGGTATATACCAACCTTGTTCATAGCCGTCATCACCAAGACCAATATCACCCATGTCACACCATACAATTTTTGGTTTAGCTGTTGATGCATCAAGCACTAAAGCAAAATTGGCATTGTAATAATATCCGTATAAAACTCTATCATTAACTTCATCATACATCATCCAGTTCCTATAACCATTCCTATCCATAGGAGTAGATCCAGGATACATGTTAGCTGCATCATCAGCTTGTATTCTTTCCTCAGCACCTGTTTTTAGGTTTCTTCTCATTATTTTTTTGTAATGATGAGAGTCATGATCACCTGCATATATCCATTCTCCTGCAGCTACTAAACCACTAAAGTAAGATGAACCTACTCTATTAACATAACCACCAGCTGTATCTTGTGACCCTATAAAAGTATCTGGATTACTATGTGTAGGTCTTGGATCTTTAACAAATGTTGATCCTCCATTAACAAGACCGCTGTAATCAAATGTAGTATATCCTTCCACATTATATGACATTGCAACACCCTTCTTATTTATTTTATCTATTGCAACTGATGTAATATGATTATAAGTACTAGTAGTATCTCTCCAAAGAAAATAGGTATCATGATATAACCTGGTCATAGTACCATCATCATTCAATCTACGTACAGCAAAACCATCACCCCAACCAACTGTAAAAAGCAAGTCACCATCTATTTCATAAGAGTTTGTAAAACCTATACATCTATCACCACCATCATACTCACCACTACCTGAAGATACGGTAGTATTACTCATACCCCTTTTTTGCACAGGTACAATAGCAACTTGACCACCATAATCATTAGCAGCACAACCTATAACTTCTTTTATATCACTTCTATTTAAGTAAGCTGCTTTAAACATTCTTCTATTTCAAATTTTAATAATTGTATCATTTCATCATTAAACCCATAGCCAGCTTCCATTTGAAATTCTTCTTCAAGTGCAAGCTCATATTCTGCTAAACAATTTAGCCAATATTCTCTATCTGTTCCTGTACCTTTTTCTGCCATAATTATGTTGTTACTACTTCAACCCAAAACTGATGGAAATTTCTACTCTTAGCAACATTATACATATATGATGCGTTTTGCCCACTATAAACTATTGATGCATTAGATCTTGACAATGCAGCTTGAGTTGGTTGTGAATCCATATATATTTCTATATGATCTATGAATCTACTTTCTGGTTTTTCATATTGTACATAATATGCAGTGTTTAAATTAACAACACTCATGTTACCTACAGTTAATGCACCTACAGTATATGCTTGACTTACCAATGTAGGACTTGAATATACACCTTCTTTAACAGCATACACTCTATATGCCATTGTACCGCCTGTATTAAAGGTAGTATCTACAATAGTCATTGTGGCAGAAAAATCATCTATTGGTACTTGACCTATAATGCCAAAGTCTGCACCATCATCTGATGACCAAACTTGATAGTAATCTATACTACTTGTTGATGATTTACCAAAAATAACTTCAATAGTGTCACCTACAATTTTTGTTGATACATTAGTAGGAGCACCTGGTGCTGTAGGTCTATGATTGCTTATAGCATTATCTACATATGTTTTACTTGTTGCATCTGTACCAGATGAAACTGTATCTACACCTTGTATTCTACCAGTTCCTCCAAGAGTAATATCACCACCTGATACTGTTATATCATTAGCAAAAGTAGAATTACCACTTGAATCATTTATTGTTGTTGTTTTTCTATTTGCCCATCCACTATTCCAGTTATCAGGAGAAGAATTAATCTGTATTCCTGACTCAGCATTTAAATAAACTAACTCATTTGTTTGTCCTGTTGCTTGACTGTAAGACTCACCTGCATTAAGAACAAGCTGTTGTCCTGATCTACATCTTAAATCATTACCAAGTATATCACTTGTTACAGTTAATGAATTGCTTAATGTTAGGTTTCCTGCTTTAGTTTGATTACCTGTAGTTCTTATAACAGTACTGTCTAATTGAATAGTTCCCGTTGATGTTATTGTACCACCCGTAATACCGTTTGTAGTAGCTATAGAAGTAACACCTGAACTTGTAACATATCTTCCGTCAAGATCAACTGTTACTGCACTAAGACCAGATCTATTAAGTGTTAATACACCATTAGATGTATTAAAAGATGCAGAACTTAAATAATAATTTGTTGTTGTATCTTTAGAAATAATCTCAATAGTATCTGTAGAAACATCAGTCTTTATTGTAATGTTAGTACCTGCCTTAAATGTAAGTGTATCATTATTATTATCTGCAACAATATCAGATTGACCAGCTGCTGCAATATTTTTAAATATGTTTTGAGCTGATCCTCTATCACTATTTGATAAAGTTATTGTACCGCTTGATGTTATTGTACCTGTACCAGATAAACCATTAGAACCCGTAACAGTAACTGAGGTTACAGTACCTGTTCCACTTCCTGCACCAATATCAGATAAAAGTTGTGCTTTAGTTCTATACTTCATTGCAGAACCATCCCAAACTAATATACCAGTATATGTACTGTTATCATTGCTTATACTAGTAACAGTGCATGATCCGGTTATTTCTATTGAAGATAAAAAACTTATAGCCATGACATTTTATTCTTTTTTTGCAATATACGTATTTTAAAAAAAGGGGAAACACTAAATTTTTAATTTAAATGCTTCCCCTTTAAATTTTACTCTTTATTATCCTACAAGTTGCATTACTACTGTAATATCATTTACACCTAAGTTATTAGAAGTAGTAAATGTTACAGTTCCCGTTGTTTGATCAGCAAGAACATCCATAAATACCTGTGCACCTTTACTATCATAAGTTTGAATAATCCATGGTCCGTTAGCTAATCCATGAACACCTGTTGCAATTGAAAAAGTGTTTGTAACAGTTGCTGGATAAGTACCTGTATATGATCTTTTAGCTTGAGCACTTGCTAATGTTGCTGGAGTTACATATCTAAATGTATCTGTTCCTGCATCTACTTGAGCTTGTGTTGCTATCTGTGTAACACCAACTGATCCTGTTGCAGCATTAGGTAATGTTCTTTTACTCATTGATGTAATAACACCATCAGTAACATTAATCTCATCTACTACATCTACATCAGCTGTATCAAGATCTGTACTAGTACCAATCTCTTTGTTGAATGTACTTGCTAGTTGAGCATCACTAATTCCACCTGCTTTAACAGTAATGAATCCAGTTGCTGTACCAGCAAAAGTTGCACTACTAAATCCAGCAACACCTTTTTCAGTTGCTCCATCTGTAGCACCTACACCCGCAATGTTTTGATCTTGTATTACTATAGCATAATCTGAAGCTGGAGGATTAGAACCTGCTGCAATTGCTTGATTAGCATAAATTGTATCACCAACCTCTACTGCTACCGTACTTCCATTAAATGCTATAGTACCATCTTTAGTAACAACATAGAAATCACCCGTTGTAAGAGCAATATTACTTGCTCCTGCTATTGCTGGTAAGTTTGCAGATGCGTCATATCCACCTTGGAATACACCAACTCCGGCTACAAGTGCTTGTACTTGTCCTAAGTTAACTCCATCCTTTGATGCTGTACCATTTGCTAGAGATGTAAGTTTGAAGTTTCCAAAACTTAAATCAGCAGTAGGTGCATCAAATACAGATAATGAAACCTTACCAAGTGGTTGTTTAGCTGTTACACCTGTACCACTTGCTACATCTTGTATTAATATTAAGTCATCAGACTTTGGTGTTTGTGCCATTTGTGGGGCATCTTCTATAAGACCTGCTACACCATAATCAACTTCAACTGTACCTGTAGCTGTTATTGTTCCACCCTTAAGACCTGGACCTGTAGCAACACTTGTTACTGTACCTTGTGTATAAGATCCTAAAGTTAAATCACCCAATATTACTTGAGAAGAAGAACCTGCTCCAGCAATGTTAATTGTACCTGAAGTAGTAATAGGACCTCCAGTAATTGTTAATGCATTACCTGTTTCAGTAATTTCTATACTTGTTACACCTGATCCAGAGTCATTAACCCACTCTACTACACCCGTTGAAGAAACAGCAAGTCTTTGCCCGTTTCCACCAATTCCTAATTTAGCTAATGAATTTGTAGCATCTGAAAATAATATATCTCCTTTAGTGTAAGAACCTGTTCCTGTACCACCATTTGCTTCAGTTAATGTACCAGCAAGTGTTATTGTACCATTACTTGTAATTGGACCACCACTTGTTGTTAAACCTGTAGTTCCACCACTTACATCAACAGAAGTTACAGAACCTGCACCTGCATTAATATATGTTGCTACCTGAGATAGGTTTGCAAATTTAGCATTGCTATCTGTAGCATCAGAAAATATTACTTTATCAGTTCCTGCTAATGTAACAGCTGTTCCATCTGCTGCTGCTAATACAACGTTATCTGCACCTGCATAATCTACTGCTAGTGTTCCTGATGCAGTAATTGCACCACCTGTTAAACCTGCTCCAGATCCTACAGAAGTAACTGTACCATCTTTACCAAATCCTGGCATAGTAGCAAGAGTAGTCTTGTAAATAGTATTATCTTCTTTAGCTGAGAACCATAAGTAATCGTCAGCTTTAATAGCTAGTGAGGCTGCTTCTAAGATAGCATTGGCTGCACCACTATATGTAATGTTTACGGTTGGTGTTACAGTTGATGTACCTGTGACAGTAATTCCTGTACCTGCACTTACATCTGTAACTGTTCCATCAAACTGATCATTTGATGTAACTGTTAATGTATTACCAGATCTACTTACAGTTGTTGTACCAGCTCCTACTATTAATACATCATCATCAGTTGCATCTGAACCTTTTAGTCTTATACCAGCTGATCCGTTTGTAGAACCAACACCTTCTAAATCATAAGTTGTGTCACCATCTGCACCTGTTGTTAAATCTACCCAAGCAGAACCATCATATAACCTTAGTTTACTTGTACCAGAGTTATAATAAATTTTACCTGCAATTCCTGACGGGTCTGCGCCAAGAGGTTGAATAATAACATTTTGTATTTGATTATTATTCAGATTTAAATTTCCTTGGACATCTAGTCCCGTTAAAAATTGTACTGCCATTTTATTTTATTTATTTATTATTTATTTATTTATTAATTTAAAAATACACATCCTGAAAATGATGCATTAAATGTTATTACTAATTGTTGACTGCTTATATAATCTACATTACCCACTACTACTGTATTACCGCTATCTACAACAGTAACAGATGGAAAACTACCTAAATTGTGTGATACAGTCCATACACTAGATGCTTCTTCAAAACATACTGTGTATGTCCCTTTATCTTCTAATATCTCTTCTAAATCTAATATTGTACAAACACTTGATGGTGTCTCAGGACAACTCATGCTTGCTTTTAAATTTATTTTAGCTAATGGTTCAACAAATACACCTGGTGATTCTGTAGCAGCAATAACTTTAAAACTTGCGGCATTCTGCCAATCACATATATCTTTTCTTAGTATAGCTTGTTCCATATCTGTATAGCAGCATGCTTCTATTCCAAATCTAATAGATTGAAAATTAGCGTATACTTGCTTAGCAAAAGTTTGTTCTACTTTAATTCTTTTTATTAAAGCTTGTTCTTTTACTTGCTCTGCATTAGAATATGATCTTATTGCTTTAGCCATATTATTTATTTCTTAAATCTTGTATCTGTTGCCTAGCCAATTCTCTATTCAAATTACTTGAGGTAGATACATCTGCTTCAGCTTTTGTTTTACATTGTTTACATACAATAACTCCATTACCTAATGAAGCTTTTTGACATCCGCAGGTAAATCTTTTATTACAGTGTGCACAGTTTGACATATTGTTTGGTTTATGTTAAATATGTTGAGCTTGATCCACAGTTTCCTGAAGGACAAGCAATTTTGTTTAATCTACTTTTAGCATAATTATATAGTTGCATTCCTTGTACGGCAGATTGACAATATTCTACATTAGCTACTGCTGCATCTATTAAAGTTTTTATAAAACTCATCTCTGATAACAATTCTTGTTTATCAGAATCTGGTTGACATGCTTGTACTTCTAAATCACATAACACTTCATAGTATGTTGTAAGCAATCTAGTTACTCTTAAATGGTTATATTCTACATAAACTTTAGAGTTAGGTGAGACACTATATTTAACAATGTATATTCCGTCAGGGATTTTATCCTGAGATGTACCACAATTTAATGTTTGTAATGCTAATGTACATGCAGTCAAACACATGTCAAATTCTTTATCTACTTTTATAAGTACTGGTACACTAAATCCAGGTAGTGTAATTAATAGTTCTTCACAATCCACAGCAAGCTCTGAACTGTATTGACTTGTATCTTTAATACACAGTAAATCACAGTTTGATACTGTAGGTATTTCTAAACTTAATATATGTTTGCTTGCCATGTTTTAGTACTTTATTAGACTATATAGATAATATACAAAAAATAACAGACAATATAAAATAAAAAGAGCAGGAGATTTCTCCCCTGCTCTATTATTTAAATATAGTTGCTTTTTTAAATTGCGTCTATATCTTTTTCAAATGGTACATAGTTTCCTGTTCCATCAGCCCAGGTTGCTAAAGCATCCATTAAAACTTCTGCTTCTAATTGAGCAGCGGCATCAGAACATTTTACAAAAATCTTGTATACATACTGATCATTATCAAACACTCCAGATGGATTGTTAAATCTTGGTACAGAATGTTGTACGTAATATGCTTTGTAAGTTGCACTTCTATCAACAGCAGAAAGTAATTCATCAGACATTTCAATTTCTCTGAATCTTGCACTATCAGCATTTCCTTGGTTATAAGGAGACTGACGGTATCTTTCAGACATAATTAAATCTCTAATTACTTCTTCACCTTGAGTCTGTTGCATTTGTCCTGGAGTTCTTTCAGATACACCACAGTCATTACATGGATTACCAGTTTCATCTAACAATGAAGTAATGATTTCTACTGGCTCAGCATTAAAGTGATCTCTTGTGTCAAAAGAACAATTTCCAAATACAGTATCTACATAAGCTCCAACAAAGTTTACTTTTACAGATACTTTATCTACTCCATTAGGATCAGTAGAAGGAGTATATGTTCCGTCTAATACTTCAGCAATTGTATAAGTACTTGTTGTACCTACACCACCTGTAGTTACTGTTACATCTACACCACCACCATTTTTCTCAGCTACAAAAGGCTTGATTAGTGGATCTCCAAGAACCATCTGAGCCATTGTTGCAGCAACTACTGCTGGATCAATAAACTCTTGTCCTTCAATACAACATACATTGGCAGAATCACCAATAGCATATGCATTGTGGTTTAAGAATCTTAGTGCAGGAGATCCCTTCACGTCAATTCTCATAAATTGTGTTTTACCACATGGTGCACAATCAGATGCTAAAGATAAGCTAGCTGTAGCTTGTACAGCAGACTGACATGTTGCACTCCATAATCTTGTAATATATCTTGGGTTAATCCCTTTAGATTTTACAGATTCTTGATACCCACCGTGTCCTGGATTGTTTCCAATAGTATCTTTAGTATAGAATGAACCTTGTACAATGTAGCCAAGTGCTCCCTTTGCAGGTGCTCCCGGTATTGCTACAGATGCCCAAGTTGCATCACTTACTAAAGCTACTTGACCAGCGGTAAGTGCGCTTGTTGCAGTATCAGCTGTTTCCAGCGTGCTATTTGCAATAAACGTCTTGTTAAACGCATGATTAAAATAAGCCATAATTATTAATTTTGTGTGAAGACCATTACCCTCACTGGTTATATATAAATGATTTTAACAGTTTACTCTGCTCGTAACTTCTGTGTTACTATAATAATATACACAATTTTTGTGTAAAATCATATATTAATTGTTTCTTTCTGCAGCTTGTGTACCTCTTTGAGATTGATATATGTTTTCAATATCACCTGCAATTAATGCAGCAGTATCGTCTAACATAACTTCTACTAAATCATCTTTAAATTCACAATTTACATTTACTAAACTTAAGTCACCTGTATAAGGATCAACACAACCTTGAACTTGAATTAGTGTAGGTTTTTGATAATAAGTTAATATAGGATTAACAATATTAAAATTGCTATTCCTATATATTCTTATTGTATTTCCTAGCATTGTACAAAATGTTTCACCCCAGTCAAAATCCGGATTCTTCAATGGATCTCTCAATAACAAAGATACATTTGCTTCTTCAGCTAAATATACAGTCATTGACCTTGGTGTACAACAATCATCTTTTGCTTCTGTAGTGACACGTTTAAATTCTAAATATGTATCAACTGGAAAATTATCTGTTTCAAAATAATTATCTGTCTCAGTACCAGTAAGAGTTAATTCTCTAAGTAATGGTTGTAAATCATCTATTCTTTTTTTAGATAGTTCATCACCTTCCTTATACATATTACCCCCGTGTAAATTTCTTCTACACCACTCTATTTGTGCTTTATTAAAAGCTTCCACAAATTGCCAACATTCAATATTATCATAATCCTGACTATCAAGCTTGTTAAGCCTTTGTTTAAGTTTAAGTAAGAGTGTACTATTTTCCATTATTAATTATATTTATGAATTCCAATATGGTTCAACCTTATCCAACAAAGAAAGAAGTTGTTCTTCATTATCAGGTTTTAACAAAAACTCTAATACTTCTGAAGGTCTTTTACCCATTCTGATACCACTGTCAATTGGCTCAATCCAACCACCTGCTTTTGTTGTTATAAATCTATAATAAAGACCATCTTTAATCAATGCTCTTAATTTCAATTCTTCCATTCCTAATTTAGAAACATCTAAAAATTGGCTGGCAGCTCTTTTCTTATTTGATTCTGCACCATGCCCATTAATATATGTATCCATGTTTTCATACATAATATCATTAGGTGTATTCTTAGTATATTGTACACTATCTACATCAGCTACTTTTGAAACATACATTAATTTTGTAGGGTTGCTATCATATAAATTCTGCAATGCTGATAATGCTTTATTTTTTAATTTAGTTAATTCAGTTCTTGTTGTAAGAGTTTCTTCAACAGTATCTAAATAAAACTTTGGGTTATTCTGTGATTGCTTTGCATCCTTTAATGAAGCAGCAACAATAGAAAATCCACCTGCTTTAATTGCATGAAGTTTAATTCTATCATAAGGATCTACCTCACCATCTAAAAATACCGGATCATTACCACATCTTAAACTAATCTTATCCCAAAACTTAGAGTTATCTGGTTTCATCACAGTCAATTTGTTCCAAAAATCTTTATCTCCTGGGTCAACTACATTAGCAGCTAATTCAGCTTCAAGCTCTGAAACTACTTTTCTGATTTCTGCAATCTTTACCTTTTTTTCTTTAGCAGGTAACATTTTAACTTTTGGATCAAATTCATTTAATCCAGTTATATACCTCTTCACTCCATTCATTTCTAAACATGCAAGTGATTCCTCATGAAATACTCCATCATGTAGAGAAAGTCCGTAAGTTTCTAAACCCATATTTTCCTTGTTAGGATTAAAATAAGGTCTTATAGCAATAGTGCTAGTCTTTTTTGTCTGTTGATACTTTTCAACAATTGTGTAATCTTCCATTTTTTGGTTTTTAAAAATTAATAATTATTACTCTAGTCAAATTGTATACCGTAGTATACGCTTCTATTATTACTAATATTTCTAAAGCAAGGTTTTATCCTTGCTAAAGTATTTGACTATTCTGCAATAACAATTTTTAGTGCTCCGCCTGTATGATATATATCTCCTAGTTTAAGACCTGCTGCAATTGCTGCTGCATTGTCTGCATAAGAAGAAGAAACAGCTACATCACGTATCCAAGAAATAACCTCATTTACATGAAGTAATCTTGCGTTTCCTGTTGCTGCTCTTGATACACCTTCATAAGCCGGGCTCTCAAATTGTTGCTTCAACTTAGTTATTTGTTTTGGTGCTGCCATGATTGTTATATTTATTAGTTAAAAATAAAAAGGGAGGAGGTATTAGCCCCTCCCCTTTAATTATAGTTCCTAGAATGATCCTCCTGTTACAGGGTTTCTCATTACAATTTTAAGAACTTTGGTTGGATCCTTAACCCAAATAGCTGGCATAGTCTGAGTCATATAAACTCTATATCCATTGAATTGACCAGTAGAAGCAAACCCTTGAGTTCTTCCCATGTAGTCCATAGTACCATTTTGGTAGAACCACTTGAGTTGATTATCCCAAGAAAGTTTCAACAAGTGAATGTTGTCATTTCCTTCGTCAGTCACATCAAAGATAATAAAGCTAAATGAACTTAGAGGTCTTCCATCAATCAATGGATTCTCAATATCATTTGTGTTTAAGTTATCAAATGCTGGATTCAATACAAACTTAACGTTAGCTAAGAAAGGAATAGTAAAGCTTGTGTAAGCAAAACCATAATCTAAATCCATACCTGAGCCTTTAACAGCTCCAATATCTGATGCATTTTGAACTAGACCTGAACCATACACCTCATCAGCAATTGCTTTGTTGATTAGTTGCATACCTCCAATACCTGTTTGTACAACAAGTGATCTTTGTGGGTCTGGCCCTTTGAATTCAACTTTACCTTGATAGAAGTTGTAAAGTTCAGACTTAAACATGTCAAGAGTAAATGATGACTTGTTATATACTCTCTTGAAAGAGTTATCTAACTGTGACCATAAACCTACAGATAATCTAATATCATCCGGTCCATCTTGTTTAATTCTACCACCTTTACCCCACATTAGGTAAGTCTCAATATCCGTTGCAATTTTAGATAAATGTGCTGCTTCCATATTTGTAATGAAAGTACGTGTTAGAGTTCCATTTTCAAATGCATCTCTAGCACCAGCTTTACCCATAGTTGCTACAAGTCCTTCAATACTTGGTACTGATGGATTGTTTGGATCATTGTCAAAGTTTCTCCAGATTTCAGTAACAGGCACAGTACCATCAGCGTTTAATCCGCCTTTGATCATTAAGTCTGCTCTAGAAGAAATTGAATAGTGTACATGTGCTTCTGCTCCTCCTACAAAATTGTAAAATTCACGGAAACCAGAACCTGTTTCAATGTCAGAGAATCTTTCTCCGTACTCACCTCTTGCAGAACCTTTTCTGAAGAACTTTGTACCTTTAGCTAAATACTTGTTATCCAAGATAGCCGCATTGTTGTTGTTAACTAATTGAACAGTATAAACATAACCGTCACCTGCTGGGATAATATCATCAGCTGTGATGTAAAGTTCAAGTCCATTATACTTATCATAAGTAATAATGTCACCGTGTCCAAAAGTTCTTTTGTTAATTTTGATCTTAAATGTTGTTCCATCTACACCTTTAGTGGAGGAGCCTGGTTCAATATCCGCTACTATGTAGGGAAGATCTTGTGCAATAGGAGTTTGCCACTTGTACTCACCTCTAGCGTTATCCACCATGATTGTATTCTTTCCACCGAATGAAGCCATTTGATACAAAGGCATTTCTACCTTTTGGGTCATAGCCCATAGATCAATTGGTCCCATATCCATAGGCTCAGGGTTACCAAGCATTTGGGTAAGGTGATAAGAATCAACATGAGAACTAGCTTTGTAGCTTGTATCACGTAGGAAAATCCCATTATTTAAAACTGGAGTTGCCATAATTTTTGATTGTTTTTAATTGTTAATAATTGTTTTACTCTGTTTATATTTAATTTACTTAATTAAATTCTTTTAAATATGTTGTTTGGTCTTTGAATTTTTCTTTTTGAACTTTTCTTTGCAGATTCTTTTTCTGCTTGATTAACACCTAATGATGCACCACCAATATTTGATTGTTCACTTTTCAATTTTCTAACCGTCTTCTCAACACTTTTTTGTGCACCCTTATCCATAATCTTAGCTTTATATCCTGTAGGGTCTTGTAAGAGCCACAGAGCTTCTGAGATTAATCCATAATTAGGTTCCACAAATTGATATTTTTCTAGCAAGTGTCCTAATAGATTAGTATTACGTCCACTTACTGATGGATAATTAGGTTGTACTAAACCATTGTATAACATGGCTTGAGTTTTTCTATCTACTTTTATATCACCTAATTGTCCTTCTTTTAATGTTTCATATACATTTTTCATGTATGCTTGAGATGCGTTCTCTTGTTGTTTCTTTTTAAGATCTTGTTCTTCAAGTTTTTGAGCAACAACCTTTTCTTGCATCTTATCAAGTTTTGGTTTGAACTTACTTGCTTGAGTTTCAAGCTTACCTAAGTCTTTCCAAATTTCTATTTCTTCTTGAATATCTTCTGCAGTTCCATAACCGGTTGCACTTAAATATTCTGTGATTACTCTTTCTTGTCCAGTAACTGATTTGATATCAATACTTTTAGTTTCTTCAACTTGACCTAAAGTAGTAAACAATCCTTTTAAATCTTTACCACCATCAGCTACATATCTTGCAGCAATTTGTAATTCTTGTGGTAAGCTGTTAAAAAATTGTTTAGGAGTTTCACTTCTAACCTGCCTAGCTTTCTCTTCTAAGTTAGCTTCAATTAACTCTTCCCAATCTTTAGCAGAATAATCTTCTAAATCTTTTTCATCATCAAAAGGAACAATCTTGTCATCTTTAATCAACTTACCAAATACATCTGATATACCGTTAATAGATTTTCTTCCTCTTTTTTCTTTTGTTTGAACTTCTTCTTCAGTTTCTTCTTGTCCAGGTTCACCAAAGATTTCTTCAACGCTTTCATTTGAAGTTTCTTTACCTTCTTTAACTACTTCTTCAGTAGCTTCATTCTTAACCTCTTCAGTAGCTTCATCTTTTTCTTCTGACTTAGCTAATACATCTGTTGCATCATCTTTATCAGGATCAGCAAAAGACATATCTGCTTTCTCTTGTAATCCAGAAAAGATATTCTTAGGTTGTTTGTCATCTTGAATCATATCAGCACCGCTTGGGGCAGCATTGAATATTTCATCCAAATTAACTTCTACATTTTGTGCTACGTTACTTTTCACAGGTTGTGTTTGTGTTGTTGTACTCATAATTATGTTGGTTTTAATAATTAATATCTTGTTACATATATAATATAAGAAATGTTTCTGTTATAACTATCAAGTTAAACTTAAAATATTTTAAGGTTAGTGAAAGTTTTTAGCAGTATATAGCTAACACTACTTTTTATCCTTATTATTTTTTACATCATACTTGTTTTTATTCTCTCTTGCAATTTGTAGTTTGGTATCAGCTATTTGTTTTTGAGCAGCAATCTTTTCTCTTTCAACACCCAACCTAGCATTTTCTTGAACAGATTTTGTAGCGCTTTCTTGACGTTTAAAATTCATCTGTTCTCTGTACTGGGTAGTTTCTTTTATATCTTTCATAGCATCTTGATAATCAGATCGTTTGTTTTCATTCAAATCAACCATAGAACCATATCCAGCTGATCTAATCTCAGCTAACAATACATCATTCTTTCTGTCTTTATCATTCTCTGCCATCTCAACTTGCAACTTCTGCTGCTCTTCTTGTTGTTTAGCTTTGATTTGTTGCTCTTGCATTTCACGTTGTTGTGCCATGTCCTGCTCTCTTTGTGCTTTAACTCTTGCTTCAGAGTCTTTTAGTATATCTGATACTTCAGCTATATTATCAGCTTTAACAATATTACCAAGCTCATATATACTTGCTCCAGTAGTATTGTTAGTTAATGCCATTTGCTTTAAGTTTTCTAAGATAGCTCTATGGTTAGTCTTAGTAGTTGCAAATACATTAAAATCTCTAAGTAATAAATCTGTACCATTAATTTGGAAATTAACTTTCTCAGCTTCTGTAGATATATACTGTAATCTAATACTTGGATTAGTACTATAGTAATATTGTGCTAAGTCAGTTCTCATCTGGTGAATACGTGGCATCAAATGATCAGAATGCTGTACAAAATACATTTCTGTTTGTGCATATGATTGTTGCATAGCTTGTACTACTCCTGTAGCTGTTTGAGCTGATACAGCTCCTCCAAGACGTTGTGGGTTAATACCTATAGCATCAAAACATTGTTGTTTAAAATAATTTGCAAGTTGAATTCTAGACATTAATCTACTAGTCTGCTCCATGTTTAGAGTTTGATAGTGATTAAAGTTAGTTGCATTCTCAGTATTAGTAATAGATGTATCAAGAGGTAGCATCTGAAAATCTTTCATTGCTACATATGCTTTAGCATAATTATTCTTACCCCAGTCTTCTCCCATTGAGTGACGTGGTAAAGCATTCTGATCAAACATTATTACTGTTCCTAATTCATCTATTAGAATGTCAGCAATTTGGTTGTTAACCATATTATATCCAACTTGATACGCCTTCATTAAATCTACTAAAGATGTTGATCTAGTATTTCTATCTGAAAATACTCTACCCTCTACAGGTAGTTTACAACCATATAATGAATTATCTCCTTTAAATTGAAAAGGTAGTCTACCTGGTTTAGTTCTATTAATACCTAAGTATATTGGATTTACATTATCACCCATACTAGACTGCCACATAGCAGGTAAGTTTGGTCCAATTTTTACACCACCCCAAACTTCATTAATCCATATCCAGTCTATATGTTCACCCTCTAGTAATGTTTCTTTTGTTTTTTGTTTAAATATAGAAGTGTCATATATGGCCTTTTTTGTTTTCTTAAAGGTCTCATCTATAATCTCTTGTGTCACTTCTCCATCATCTTCTATTTTTGTAAGATGACCTATTCTTCTTTGTGTTTTCCAATATATTGTAGCAACCCTCATCAAGTCACCTTCACCCCACATTGAAATATCTTCATTTTCATTTAAGATCTCACTAAGTATATCTCCACCTGCTGCCGGGTCTTCCCAATAATTAGATGTAAACTGTCTGTATGCTAATCCTGGTGCATTAGTATTCCATTCATGTGATCTTGTTGCGTCATAGTATGCACCATCATTTTGATATCCACTTACTTGATACTGTGCAGATCTAGCAGGATATACTCTTTGTAAAGATTTTAATTGTTTTTCATCCATCAAATATCCATATCTATCTACTACATCTGATACAGTCATTAAATCTACTTTACCTGCATAGTTAGAATCTGCTATATATCTTTGGTCTGGTGATTTTTGATAGAAAGTTAATACTGGATTCCATAACTCTACATCATAGTCATCTTCTAACATTCTAAAATGCCAAAATTCTCTATCTGCAATAAGCATATCTTGAAATCCTCTTTCCTCAAGTTCTTGCATTTTAAATCTTTCTTCATCTACTGCAAGTTGATGGGATGCCCATTCTTCTACCATACTTCTATAAGACTTACTAAAAAAATCTTCTATTTCTGGTAATGATTTTAAACCTTCTGGTGATAATTGTTTTTGTGCTTCTTCTGAGCTAGGATCCATACCCATCTCTACCATCTTAGTTACTAGATTAGATTCTGCTTCAGATAACAATGCTTCTTCTATCTGAACTTTTTTAGCATCAAGCATTTCATTATATGATGCATCATCTACAGCTCTAAATTGAACTTTAGAATATCTCTTTGCAAATTCACCAGTTAATACATTAATTACATTGGGTACAATTGGATAAAACTTTAACTCTAGTGCAGAATCATTTTCTGCTGTAAGGGTATCCATAAGATCTTTATATTCATTGTCTGGTTCAACAATGTAATCAGTCTTGTCAATAATCCCTTTAGCAAGTTTATAATTTTTAAGCAATCTTCTAGAGTTAACACGTAAGAACTCAATACCTTGAAGTTCTAGCCAATCTAAATTCCATGCAGCCCAATCATCCGTTTTTTCTTTGTAAGGTAAAAACTGGATAGGCTGTGTTAAGCTAGAAAATGTTGGCCCGCTTTCAGCTTTGGCCCCATTCTTCATTTGCATTGCGTTTAATACTCTCATATCCTTTGTTCTATTTTATATTCTTGAATCCGGACCTTCTATTTTTAGAACTTCCAAATGTCTTGTTACGCCCTATATTTCTAAAAGGACCACTATACTTTAATTTACTCATTTTTTCTGAACTATCCAAAGAATTACCTTCTGATTCACGTCTCTTTGTATAACCTCTATTTGATTGTTGTATTTTTACAAATGCTATTAATGCACCAAATGTAACAAGTCTATCTACGTTTAATCCAGGATAATAAGCTAACATTTCTTTCAGTAACATAGGATCAGGAATTCTTTCTACACCTAATGTTTGTTTCATTACATTACCATTTTCATCAAGCTCTTCATCAATAACCTCTCTTAAAAATTCTATTGCATAAGATATCAAATGACTTTTAAATAATGTACCTGTATTTTTCCAACCATACTCTTGATATACAGTTCTGTTTGATCCTAAATCTTTTAGAAAAAGTATTTGTTGTTTAGGTACAAGGTATCTTTGTTTTTTTCTGGCAATCATATGTTGAATAAATAATGATATATTATTTTCAACTATTGTCCAGGCATTGTACCATTCAATAATCATTTCTAACCTTTCATGGGTTTTGTTTATATCATCAAAACGTCCACACCATGCTGCCACAATTTTATCTTTTTCTATAAACTGTTCTATTTCACCTGATACAGTTGTTCTTGTTACTTCAATTGCATTTTTATATATAAATATACTACACAATGAATCAGAGGTTGTTGTTTTACCTTCTGAGACAGGATCAATAGAACCGTAGTATGCTCCAAAAGATGGGCTCTTTACTGGTCTTTCCCATACAACAATTGAACCTGTTTTATCAACTTCTTTTTTATTTACTGGAAATGAAGATATAGGTAATTTACTTGTACGCTTAGCAACAATACCTGTGCTATCTCTATCTAGTTCAATTAACTCATAAGGATATTCTTTTTCCTCAATTCTTTTTAATTGTCTGGATAATACACCTTGAGGAAATACTGATTCTTTTCTATATGCAAATGCTTCAGCAATATTTAAAGGTTTCTGAGATATTCTTAATTGAAATTGTTCTCCACTTAATTCATTTCTCCATCTATCCCTTTCTATATTAATTGCTTTAATAGCTTCTTCAACTTGAGAGTTACCATAATCATCAATATAAGGTGGCATAGACCACTGTTCAGGAATAAATAACCCTGCCATACCAATAGTACCATCAGCGTCCATTAGGTTAGTCTCTACCGCATATATGTCATTTGCACCTGGATTTAAAATCATATCCTTTAATGGACCACATTGTTCTAAATCACCAACTGAACCAGCAGCTATAAATTGACCTGTTGTCATCATACCTGAAGACATTGCAGGACGCAAGTACTCATAAGTCTGCATCATGTTTTTTGCAATTCCTGCTTCCTCATGAAAGAAATATGTACAAGGCCCCCCTACCCCTGTGGTAGCATTCTTTTCAAATGAAGCACCTTGTATCTTTGATTTAAGACCTCTTGATGTTTTTCTATTGTTTACTTTGACTTCTATTTGCTGTTGCCATAATAATACTTTTTCTGGATTACTAGGTCTATACCATGCAGTATGTTCATTAAGAAATGTTTTGTATTCTTCTAGAAACTTCCATGATCCTTTATCATTAATATAATCTTTTAATGAAGCACCAATTTTACATATAGATCCTTCTTCAAACCAATATTGGTTTATGATTTTACCCATATGAAAATAAGAAGATGCTATCTGACGTTTTTTTAATATAGCAACATGCTGATTATTTAATTCAGATATTACTTCATACAATGCCATATGATATTGTGCATCTCTTACTTTAGCAAAACCATAATGTTTCTCTTCTTTATCAAAGATAGGTAAGAAGTTTAACCACATATAGTAATCCCTAGTTAGATACCAGGCTTTTCCTTGATCTTTATATATTACTCCAACTCTACATTTATTCTTTTGATCTTCCCAATAAGCTGTAAAATCTTTAGATCTAAAAGGAGCATTGATATAATAACCATCCTTATTAAATGTTCTTGCTTCTTGATTAAACTTTAAAGCAATTTTTGTAAAATCATACTTACCCGGTTCCTTAAATATAGACTCAAGATATTCTCTAAATTCTATATCCGTATTAAATTCAGTTGTTGTCCATAAACCTTTCTCATATGTAGGTATAACTCTACTCATATCTTATGATAGCATATACGTCTCCTACTTGCAATAATAAATGTTCTTCATTATGATGTTGCATTGGTGTTGGCATTGCATGATCAGCATATTGCACTACATCTCCTATTTGAATTTCTTTTACCTCATCTCCCCGTCCTACAACTTCACCTTGAAAAGTTTTTTTACGTGCCATTTCAGGTAATATAATTCCAGAGGCAGTTTTAGTCTCTGCTTTTATCTCCTTTATTAGTAACTTCATTCCTACTGGTACTACTACTTGATTTTTCATTCTTTTTATTTGTTGATTTATTATTAAATTTTGGTTCATCCCAATAACAAAAGAGCCATTCTGATTTTTTTTTATTCATTTAGATTTGATCATAAGCTAATCCAGCACCACCACGTACTGAACTTTCTTGTTCTTGTTGCATATCAGTAAATGCACCTTTATATGATTGTCTAATTTGTTCAAACTTAGCAGCTGCATTAATCATAGAATTCATATTACCATCTCTACCGTGTTCAATAGGGGTTACCTCCATATACCTTGCTAATCTATCTAACATAGCTTTAATACCCACATAGGCCCTATAGGTAGGTGTTTCATACATTTGCTTACACATATCTATTGCATATCTTATCTTACCATCTTCTGGAGATTCTTCTAAGCCAATCTCTTCAATAATAATATCTTCTTTCTCATGTTCTGGAAGATTAAAGAATGGATTTAAATCTGGATTAGGACATGTCATGTAAAATAAGTATTGATATACTTGCATATGTGTGTCTGGATACTTCTCCATTATACTCTTTAGAAATGGCAATGCATAACAGTGTTCTGTTAAGACAACCTTACTGTTCTGTATGTCAAATAATCTTATTACCATTATATGTGTTTTAAAAAGTTAGAAATATCTTGTTTAAATTCTTCATATGGTATTACTATTAATATAGGTATTTCTTGCCCATGAATAAGTACTTCAGTATAAGTATGTTTAAACTTTTCTGTAGCTACATTCCAATATTGTTTAAACCATGATACCCTATCTAAGTTAATCATTATTTTTGTTTCCTCAAATCTAAAATCTGTTGGAACTTTAGATTTTAATGATTGTACTGCTACTGCTGCTATATATTCTTTCATAATTGATTGTCTTTTAACCACATAATAATTGAATTTACTTCATCTTTTAAATATGGTAATTCATAAATTTTAATTTTTTCTAAAACGGGTTCTCCATTTACATGTTCATTTATAGGATAACCATTTGCATCTTCACCAACCTGTTTAAACTTTACATGTTGTATAGTCAACTTACCTATTTTAAGTTTAGGGTTATGCTTCTTAATAATATACGCATAAAGACTAAGCTGTAAGTTATAATGATTTAAATTACAATCATCCAAATGATTAACTGGCTTATACATTTTATTAGTAATGCCCTCCCAATTAGTAAATCCTTTTTCTTTTATTTCTTTGTTTGTCTTGTAATCATTAATGTTTATATAACCATTAACTACTTCAACTACATCTGCTTGACCACATAAACCAGCTGATTTTAAATATACTAAATGTTCTGGATAAACACCTTCATCAAGTTTTTGTTTTGGTGCAAATTTAGTTCCTTGTTCATCAATAATAGGCTTAATGATGGGAACTTCCACACCATGTCTACCTATTGTTTTTAAATCAAGCATATCTGCTTCTCTTTGATCATGATAAAAGTTACCTAACTTAATAGCTCTTGCTGTCTCACCATCCCATGCAGCCAGGATTTCTTTTGGTGTCATACCATACCACTTGGACCTTTTATTTTTAGATGATTTCTTAGCTTGACCATCTCTATCAAACTTAGGTTTAAACTTAGCAATAAATGAAGTAACACTTAGCCAATTTATTTTTTCATCATTTGTACTTTCATACACATGACCCTCTTCTACAAATTTTAGTCCCATGATTTAGTTTTTATGTTGTTGTTGTTGTATAATAATATTTTTCAGGAGTTGTGTAATTATTTATTATTGTACTAGCTTTTTCAGTTAATAAAGTAACTGCTTCTTCTGCGGTTATTTGCCCTTCAGCTAATAGTTCTCCTACTATTTGTTCTTTAGTCAGCTTTTCCATTTTCAATTTGTTTAGTTATTATTTCTTCTTGTTCCTCCGTTGTATATGCATCCCAATATCCTTTAGGACACTCTGATGATAATGATCTAACTTTAAATGCCAAAGAACACCCACAGTCACTACAACAAGGTTGGGTACCCGGCACTAAACAGTCATCACCTTTAGCATCAAATAAAGAACAACCTATACAAACTATAAATCTTTCAGCTGCAGCAGCTTCAACATGTTCTTTTTTAAATATAGTATTTGCAATACCATCTACAATAGCATCAGCGTTTTTAAACACATCAAGATATTTACCCCACTTACCTTTCATTTTTAAATTTTTTTTTAATTTTAATATCTTTTTCTAACTGCTTCATTGCTGACTCCATCTCAACTATATTCTTATGTATATCTTCACTTTGTGCAAAACCGTTGTAAGTTCTTTTAGCAATATTTCCCAATAAACTTTTATTTTTTAAAATTGCTTTATCAAGTTTATTTTTTCTTAGATAAAATGTACCTAACCCGTCTATATTTATTCTAGGATAAGCTAAAGTTGAAAGTTTCTTTCTAACTTTTGCATAATAAAATGATATAAAATCATCTACAACAGTAGGATGAACACCAACTTCATCAGCAATACCCTTTCTTAGATCTTTATGACTTTTCGGATTCACGTCCTAATATTTTATAATCTAATAATACTAAACCATTAGATTGTACATTAATATCAGGATTTAACTTAATAGTTTTTTTATTATGTCCTGTCTTAACAAGCAGACCTTTTTTTTCTGCTTTAGTTATTGCATTTCTAGCTGATTGTGCACTTTTAAATATATCTTCATTAACAGTCTTGTTACAAAACTTAGTTAATTCAATACCTTTTTCTTTTGCTAGTTCAGTTAAAAACTTTAAGTCAGAATTACTTATCAATGTATCATTAAAGAAACAGTATGTAACTATTTGATACTTTATTGAAACATTAATATCTACTTGATGTTTAAGATCTACTTTATTTACAATTGCCATTTTATAAACTCATTATCATATCAACAAAATCAGGATGAGGATAACAATCCATTTTTCCTTTTCTTACATTGGTATGTGTTAATAATCCTTTGACTTTTCCATAATAAGCATCCTCTTGAAAGTCAAAGCCTTTTGTTGCTCCAAATTTTTTGATGTATTGTTTTAATCCTAACCTAACATCTATTTCATCTCTCTCAGCAACATATTTTATCCACTTTTCAGTTTCTTTAATTTGGGCTTCAGAATAGTTATGCCAATGTAACTTACCTTTAAAGTGTTCAGGTAATTCATAAACTTGCTCCTTGATACATTTTGAGCCAACATATGTAGTCATATCTTTGCTATTTAAATATCCCATGTTACAAATCTCTAGTCCTACAGAATGACGGTTCATATAACCTGATCCTGTTTTTCCTAAATGATATGCTTGACTACCTTCTGGAAATGCTTGTACCATTACACCATCAAACTCATCATCTCCATTTCTATGATTAATACCACCTAAAACAAATTCAGTGGCAATACGTCCTCTGCTATCTCTTCCCCAATGATCAATACACCTGTATGGGTTAGGATTTCCTGCCGTATGATGCAAAAATATATAACTGTTTTGTATTGGTCCTTTTACATATTCATCTTTAGGTAAATAATGTTTGTGAATTATTTGATTAAATCTTGTAGTAAAGTATTGTGATGACGCATCAGTATCTTCAATTATTGAATCATCAATTTTATATTCCATGTTAAGTACTAAAACCCACATGTTTGAATCAACTACACCAGTAACCATTATGTCCTTGTCTAATTGAAATCTCTCAACAGCTTTTTCTGTTATAGGACCAAACACACCATCAACTGACAGCCCTAATTTTGTTTGTAGAGTTTTTACGTCAGAACCTCTATCTCCTTTCTTAAGCTGTTTCATTTGTCATTGCTTTAGCCATTGCATCTTGAAATGCCTTTCCTTCTGGAGATTCAGGATCAGGAGTTCCCTCACCTTTTTGTGCAGCATATTGTTGTGCCATAAACATTTGTGCTTGCATACGCTCTGCCCTAGCTTTTTCAATTGCAGCTAAAAGAGTTTCATAATCTGCTTGTACTTCTAAATGTGGTATGTTGTCTTTGTAGAATGTAGTAATTTCATCTCTACGTGCTGCCATTTCTTCTTTAGACATTTTTGGATCTTTGTCTTGAAGATTTTCATTGGTTTTAAAATCTGTCATCATATGTTTTTTAAAGTTAATAAAAACAAAGGTAACAAAAATAGTTTAAATAAAAAAAGTTTAGATACTTATTTTAGAAACCGTATTACGTCTCAATACGTCTATTAACATTTTGGCTTCCGAGTATTGCCATATTTTAATTGTATATGACGGATCTTGAATATACCATCCACCATCTTCTTCTGCTTCATCATTACCTCCAGAGTGAAATAGCATATCACCAAACTCAATACTAAAATAATAATATCCTTCTGGCCAATCATCATCTTCATGATGACCCATTTTAGTAAATCCTAATTCTCTTAATTGTGCTGCTGTCATAATCTACCATTTAACTTTATCTGCCCAGTATGCTGCAGACATCTTACCTTTCTTTATATTCTTTCCGTGTCTAGCTTTAAAAGACTTACGCTTTGCTTTCATTTT
>Ga0209092_10000057_pt1 | contig 89723 bp, 80 predicted proteins | sample FraStrMetagenome_FD_187446 | JGI IMG/M metagenome (GOLD analysis project Ga0209092, IMG submission 187446) | Marine eukaryotic phytoplankton communities from Arctic Ocean - Fram Strait ARC3M Metagenome (SPAdes) (version 2) | ecosystem: Environmental > Aquatic > Marine > Oceanic | place: Fram... | reverse complement strand
TAATGGGGCCGTTATTAGTGGCGATGCCCTGGCAAACTTTGGGGTGCAGCTACCGATTATGCTGCCCCAAAGTTTACTGATCTTCTATTTTCAAAAGTACTAGACCGTTTCTATGACGCAGCCTGAACCTCTTGTGAAGTTCCCTGTTTTTCCAGGCCGATAAACTCGGCCCGATTACCCAGAATAAAGCGATTGATCAGGAGCGCTAAGCTGACACAGACAACGAATGTAATAAACGTCATATGGATATAGTGCAACGGCATCCAAATCCAGATAAAGCTAGCGTACATCAACACACCAAAAATCACCGCGGCAATCGCAGCGCGGTAATCTACATTGCGGAATAATAATCCGACGGTGAAACACGCCAGTATCGGCATGCTAATCAGACCCCAGAGTTCCTGAAGCAAATTAATAATGCTGTCAGACTGAGCGTAAACCGGCACCATTATTACCGCGATCACCACAAATATTGCGGTCGCTATGCCGCTAAGTAATCGTACATTGGGCGTTTTATTGATGTAGCCTTCATGAATATCACAGACATACATGGCCGCAGAAGAGTTGACCATACTGTTAAAGGAACTCAATACTGCCGCCGCAATGGCCGCCGCAAATACACCTGATAACCAGCCCGGCAGCAAGTCACCAACAATACGACCATAGGCTTGATCACCTATATCACCATAGAGTTTAAAGGCCACAATACCCGGGATAACCACCATGCTTGGGATAAAAATCACGCGGATAAAGGCCGCGGCATAAACGCCTTTTTGAGCTTCTTTAACCGTGGGCGCCGCCATGGCGCGCTGGGTAATGGTCTGGTTGGTACTCCAGTAAAAAATTTGAATCAGGAACATGCCCGTGAGCAGTGTGTGCCAGGGCACCGGTGATGCGCTGTCGCCAATCAGTGTCAGTCTCTCGGCGGGAATACCGCTAAAGTCAAAATCAATCGCCACCAGTGACAGCACCACAATCAATAGACCCATAGCGAGCACCAAGACACCGCCGTAGGTGTCAGAAACCGCAACTGCCCGGAGACCGCCGAGCACTGAATAGGCAGCGCCGAGCAGGGCAAAGGCGATAGCGATGGTCAGCAGATTCGCTTCAATGCCGGTCATAGAGATCATAAACAGCGCGCCGGTATAGATCACAGCAGGCTGGAAAACAAAAATATTAATAAACAAAAACATAGTCGAGACCAGAGCGCGGATATGCTTACTGTCGTAGCGTTTTTCCAATAGCTCGGTCGTGGTGGTGCAATTGTTTCTGTAATACACCGGCAAGAACACTTTGGCCAACACCATAAGGCCAACAAAACCCGCCAGTTCCCAGATAGCTAACAGCATCATCTGGTTGCCATTCATTCCAACTAGCTGGTCGGTGCTGAGATTGGTAAGAGTGATAGAGCCCGCGACAAATATCCATGTCAGACCGCCACCGGCAAGAAAGTACTCTTTGTTTGAATCGGCGGAATGTCGGTTCTGCCCAGCGCACTTGATATAAGTGATGAGTGCGATAGCACCTAGGACAATACAGAATACGACTAGCTGAATAGTTTGTTCACTCAAGGGAAAATCCTCTTTTTTTATTTTTTATTTTCTATTTATTATCAATTATTTTTTTCTACAGTTTTTAGATCTTCCAGACCGTCACTCCATGGGGCTCTATAGTTGTGCTGCCCAGTACAACACTGACGTTTGGATCTAAGGGAAGCACTTGCTGATGCTGAGAATAGTTAAAGGCAAACATTAGATTGCCGCGCTGGCTGATACGAATATCTTCGTTAAACCTGTAGGTTTGAATATCGGCCTGCTGACACTGCTGCTGGAAAAAATCTAACAGAAAAGCTCTATTGGTCAACGAGGCCATATAGGTAAAGCGCTGGTTACGCACTATGGCCGCTTCACCATTTTCGTAGCTTGCGATGATTTCATTATCGTTAGAGCCACTCGCATCTAGCTGCTCACGCCAGATACCACTCTCATAGATATGACTATGCCAATTTAGTGGCTCCTGGCAGTCGGCGCGCAATGTCTCCACTGAGAGCACTCGAATAGGAATTAACTGCTGCAATAAGCCGGGGGGCAGGCTGGTGGGGTAGGCAAACTCTGAGGTTTTTGCACCAGCTCTGGGCCCAAAGATAAATTGCCCGTCACAGGCACGGCACTTATCGACAAAGGCTTGATCCACAATCGGCAGGCTCGGCGCGATAATTAATCTATAGCCTGAGAAATCGGCGTCAACGGAAATAAAGTCGATATTAACCCCGAGCTCACGCAGGGCGCTGTAGTAGGAAAGCTGCACATTATTAAAGTCATAGGCCTCTCCCTGTCGCTCTATATCGCTGACCCAGAGTCCCTCTGCGCCAGTAATAATGGCCACTGAGGCCTGCTGCAATGGCTGGTTCTGCATATCCAGCTGCGCTACTTCGGCCATTGCCTGTTCGGCTTCTGGCCAGGCTTCGGACTTAGAATTATCGGGTCGCAGTAGTCCGGCATGCATCTGTTCCTGAGCAAATGGCGCCTGACGCCAGCGGAAGTAACAGACGCAGTCGGCACCATGGGCAAAGGCTTCCAAAGTCCAAAATCGAATCATACCCGGTGCTGGACGCGGATTATTATTCGCCCAGTTGACCGGCCCAGGCTGCTGCTCCATCACCCAGAAGCCGCGATTTAATAAGCCGCGGGTTTGGTCGTGATAGTAGGTGGCAAAGTCTGGGTGACCGGTGCGCATATAGCGGCGCAGTTCTTCTGCAGGCGCATCTGTCATCAACAGGTCGGTGCGCCCCAGGGGGTAGTTATCGTAGCTGGTAAAATCTAGGGGCGCGGCAAGGGCAAAGTTATCCACTGCCGTCTCATTCATGGGAATAAAGTTATGGGTGATAAATTTCCCCGGCGCATGCTGGCGAATCATCTCAACCATAGGGTTGTGATAGTTAATCACCTGATCTGAGGAAAAGCGTCGATAAGCGAGTCGGTGTGCCGGACTGGTTTCAGTGACCGCGCCTATGGGCAGTTCGATCTCAGTAAAGTCTCGATATTCCATGGACCAAAATACATTGCCCCAGTCTCGATTAAGCTGATCAATATTCACGTAGCGCCTGCGGCACCAGTCTTGAAAGGCTTGCCCGGCAAGCTCGGAACCACTGAGTGCCGTGTCATGGCAGCAGAGCTCGTTATCAGTTTGCCAGCCTACTACCGCGTCATTACTTCCGTAGCGGCGTGCCAGAGCCTCGGTGATACGCAGTGATTCTCGCAGATAGATTGGGCTTGAAAAATCATAGTGACGGCGCGAGCCAAACCCGCGGGTGCGTCCAGTGTCTGGGTCGACTGGCAGTATTTCTGGGTACAGATCACTCAGCCATTTCGGCGGTGTGGCCGTGGGGGTGCCCATAACCACTTTGAGACCGACACTGGCCAGGGTTGCCACAGACTTGTCCAGCCAAGCAAAATCATACTCTCCTGGATTGGGCTCTAAGCGCGACCAGGCAAACTCGCCGATGCGCACATAGGTCAGACCCAGATCAGCCATCATTTTGGCATCTTCGTCCCACTGGGACTCGGGCCAGTGCTCTGGGTAGTAGCAAACTCCGAACATATGTTTTATGTGCTCTTTAATTAGGTGCTTTTTAATCGGGTACTTTTTAATCAGGTACCTTTTAATCAGGTACCTTTTAACCATGTGCTATTTTATTTTTTATAAAAATTCAGGCCGCTGGCCCAGAGATGCTTAAAGCCTTTCCAGGCCTCTCGAAACTGATAGTCGGCGCCTTTATATTGCTCGCTGCTCTCACGGGTCGGCAGATAGCCACAGCCAGCTGGATCCGCTTTTACATGACAGTCGAGGAACGCCAAGCTCATATGCTCTAACACTCTGTTAATGATCTCGGTATCCCAGACCGGATCGAAGTAATGACCCAGTTCAAAGTCTGTTGCAAAGGACGCTTCTGGTGCTGGGTGAGGCCCTATATTGTGCCGTGCATTTTCAAATACCAGCAGATAATTATGTTCGGATCCGGTGCGTTCATGGAGTCTTTTAACACCGTTTTCAAAGCCCGAGGTATTGTCTTGGTCGCCGGCCAAGTAAAAGGTCGGTACAGTGATTTTTGCCATGGCGTCAACGTCGTGAATGCTGGCTTCACCGCCCCAGGGTGCGAGCAGTTGCACGGCTTTCCAGCGCGGATCCAGTTGCTCGCGGCCACCGTGACAGGAGTTCAACGCGAAGGGTAGGGCCATAGCAATGACTGAGGGAACACCGGCATCTTTAAAAAACTCGGACTTAAAGTCATAGCAACCGCCGACCGTATTAAGCGCTCCAAAGCCGCCCATAGAATGGCCGATAATCGCGGCTCGATCGGTGTCTACAATAGCCTCTACTGGAGAGGCTTGGTCGGCGAAATAATCGAGTAAAAACTGCTGATCCCGAGCGCGGTTATACAGTGTGTCGGTAAAACCTGCAGCTCGATCCTCGGGCTTTTGAATATCGGCATTGGTGGAGCCGGTATGATCTATACCCACCACCACATAACCGTGACTAGCCAGATGTTCACCCAGATAAAACATCTGTGTGCGATAGCCGGTAAAGCCATGGGATAAGAGAATTAGCGGGAAACGCCCTTCACTGAGCGCTGCTGCATCGCGGTAAGCCTCACCTTGGAGTTCAAAGGGATTTTGCATGCGCGTAACATTTTTGTAGGTAGTTGCCGATCTGTGCTTGTCTTCTGGCTCGGGCAGAGCCGCTGGATACCAGACTTCTAAAACCAGTTGGCGCTCAGTATTAAGAATAAAGTTGGCTGTGTCTAAGCGTTTGGGATCAGTTGCGCTAATGGTTGTCACACCCACCGTATAGCTGCCGGGGAATGCCAATTCTGGGGTTGCTGGAGGTTGTTGGGTATAAAGCTGTTCGGCGTGTTCTACTTCCTCGCTGACAGCATTGCCGGTTAGCGCTCCAGAGAGTAATACGGCAATTCGCAACCAATTATTGAGCAAGTTATTCCCCTTTTATTTTTATTGTTTTTATTATTTTTATTTTCGTGTTTTTTATCAGCGTTGTTGTTGCCGCCGAATCACGTTAGAGTTCTACTATATTAAACCACAGAACGGTCTGTAAATAAGGCCAACGTCAGTACCAGCTGGCAAAAATAATAATTTTTTATCAATATAAGAGGCCGTCCAATGGGCGAAAGTGCAAATTACCCCAGTCTCTCGGGACGCTGTGTATTTATTACTGGCGGTGCCACCGGAATTGGGGCCGCTATGGTAGAAGCCTTTGCCCTGCAGAATTCGAAAGTGGCTTTTGTTGACTTGGATTCGACGGCTGCGGAAAGCCTCTGCGAGCGACTGGAATTGAAAACTGGCAGGCGCCCTTGGTTTCGGCAAACCGATGTCACTGATGTGCCTGCACTGCAGGATTCTATTAAAAGCGCTGTCGCCGAGCTCGGGCCATTGCAAGCGCTGGTCAATAATGCCGCCAATGACCAGCGTCATTCTCCTGAAGATGTGACTCCAGAAAGTTGGCGTGACTGCATGGCGATTAATCTGGATGCGACGTTTTTTGCCGCTCAGGCGGCGGCGAAAATTATGACTGAGGCTAATCATCAGGTTAAGAGTCAGGGCGGTTCAATTATTAATTTCAGCTCTATTAACGCACTGCTTGGGCCGGCCAATATGCCCGGCTATGTAGCGGCCAAGGCCGGCATAGTGGGCTTAAGCAAAGCTCTGGCCGCAGACTATGGTGCGGCGGATATTCGGGTCAATGCGATTTTGCCCGGTTGGGTAGTTACCGAACGCCAGTTAGATACCTGGCTGACACCAGAAGCAGAAGCGGATTGGATGGAACAGGTCTCGCTCAAGCAACGATTATTGCCCGAAGAGGTGGCCAATCTGGCGTTATTTTTGGCGGCGGACGATAGCCGCATGATCACCGGGCAGAGCTTTACCATTGACGGTGGCAGGACCTAACTCCATGACTGAATCACTGTTTATTGCCGGAGACTGGGGAACCACCCATTTGCGCCTCTATCTGTTTCAACACCATCATGGGCAGCCGCTCACTATTTTAGCCTCTCAGATGGGACCGGGGGTGGCTCAATTAAAGAGCCAGGTTGAGAGTAATTTCGAACAGGTATTTTTTGATTTGGCCGGCCACTGGCTCGATAAGCATGGGCCCATGCCGGTTATTTTGTCGGGCATGGTGGGATCCAATATTGGCTGGCATGCCGCTCCCTATATAGACTGTCCAGCGAGTGGCAAACAGATTGTCGCTGGCCGCACCGCGTTTAATGCTAGGGGCATAGAGTTTTCGATTATCTCGGGATTGCGGACTACCAACCCATTAGGCACTCCTGATCTTATGCGGGGGGAAGAACTGCAGTTATTAGGATGGATGGGTGCCGTCGATGGCCCTGAAAATACCCTTAAAAGTGCGCGGTTAGTTGTACTGCCTGGGACTCACAATAAATGGGCGCTGGTGAGAGGTGGCAAGATTGAGACATTTGTTACTGCGCTGACCGGTGAACTCTATTCCCTATTACAAAATCACAGCGTGCTGATTACCAACGCCGAATCTGCAGATTTCTCTGATGATATATTTATGCAGGGCGTTAAGCTCGCCACAACACTGGAATCGGGGCAGCTGCTCCAGGCGCTATTTGCCACGCGCAGTCGTCAGGTTTTAGGCGAATTGTCTGAGCTCCATGCCTCATCATATTTGTCTGGTCTATTGATTGGCTCTGATGTGGTTGGGTCTCTTGCCCTGATGGAAAAAGAGATAGTGGGTAAACAGATAGTGGGTAAACAGATAGCTGCTATCTCGTCTATTGTTCTGATCGGTGACTCAGCGCTGAGCCGCTGCTATCAACTTGCACTGGAATCTGTGGGTATTAAAGCCGAACTCCGGGATGCGACTGAAATTGCTGTCTCCGGTTATGAGGCTATTTACCAGGCTCTTTATCCTTCCCCAAACCTCTCTTGAGAGACATACAGTTATGAACGAAAAGCTTGAAAGTTGGTTTGCCCAAATGCCCGTGGTGGCGATCTTGCGCGGTGTTCGCCCAGAGCAAGTGGTGGCCATTGGTGAGGCTCTCTACAAAGCGGGTATCGGCATTATTGAAGTGCCATTAAATTCTCCAGAGCCAATGGAGAGCATAAAAAGCTTAGCCGATGCGCTCGGCGATCGCTGCGTGATTGGTGCCGGCACTGTATTGACCGAGGCTGATGCCGAAGGAGTTGCCGCTGCTGGCGGTCAAATCGCGGTGAGCCCGAATACCGACCCAGCAGTGATCACCCGCAGTCTTGCCCTGGGCATGGTGCCAATGCCGGGTTGGGCAACGGTGACTGAAGCCTTGGTTGCCTATCAGGCCGGCGCCCGCTATTTAAAACTATTTCCTGCAGCAACCTATGGTCCGGAACATGTCAAAGGGGCTAGCGCGGTTTTGCCGACAGATTGCAAAGTACTTGCGGTAGGCGGTGTGGGCGCAAATTCGGCCGCGGCTTGGTTGAGCGCTGGTGTCGATGGTTTTGGTATTGGTTCAGAACTTTATAAGCCGGGTGATAGTGCCGAACAGGTTCATCAACGTGCAGTGGCGGTGGTGGCCGCATTTAAGACTGCTAGAGAGGGATAAAAAGAATGGCCAAATCGGTAGTTAATGCGACATTAATTGAAAGCCTCAAGGTTAAAAATACTTTGGGGGAGGGCATTATCTGGGACGCGGCTAGCGCTTGTGTTTGGTGGACCGATATCGATGGCAGCAAACTTTATCGCTATCAGTCCGAGTATAAACAGCTCGATCACTGGACTACACCTGAACGCTTGGGGTCTTTTGCCCTAGTGAGTGACAGCGAATTTTTGATCTGTGGCTTTGCCAGTGGTTTTGCTTACTTCAATCCTCACAGTGGAGAGCTGCAGTGGCTGGAAAAAATTGAGCAAAGTAATCCGGGCACCCGACTCAATGATGGTCGCGCCGATCGACAGGGGCGCTTCTGGGCGGGCAGCATGGTGGAGTCTGGTGATCGGGGCGCAGGTGCCTTGTATTGTCTTGATCAACAGTTGCAGGTGGCCAGTAAAGTCTCTGGATTAACGATTTCAAATGGGCTCTGCTGGAGTCCAGACTCGACGGTTATGTACCATACGGATACGCCATCTCGCCGCATTCATGCCTATGATTTTGACGCTGCTACTGGCGCCATTGCCAATCAACGCTGCTTAGTGCGCACCGAAAAAGGCTGCTTCCCCGATGGCTCTTCAGTGGATGCCGAAGGCTATATTTGGAATGCTCAGTGGGGTGCCAGTCAAGTGGTTCGCTACAGTCCTGAAGGAGAAGTTGATTTTGTGTTGCCGCTGCCGGTTAGCCAGCCAACCTGTGTCGCTTTCGGCGGGCCTAAGCTCGATCGGCTTTTTGTTACCAGTGCAACCCAAGGGTTTGACGAACAGACTCTGTCAGCTGAGCCGGAGGCGGGCAATGTCTTGGTGTTTCAAATGAATATTAGCGGTATTGCCGATGCGCGGTTTACCGCGAGCTAACGATTTTTATTCGGCGGCCGTTTAATCTGTGGCTTTAATAAGGTTTATAGCTGATACCTGAGAGTCGCGGTTTATGTTGCTCAAATGGGATTTTAAACACTAAGTGACAAGCATGGGAGATATACTGCCCGCTCTGGTCGGTACTGCTATCCACGTCTATAAGAACAGGAAAATGTAACCCTATGAACTATTTTCGCCCCCTGTACCCGTTTCTGTTTGGATGGGCTCTTATCCTCAATAGCCCAACATTTTCTGATATCGGCCTTATCAATGGGCTGGGGCAGTTAGTGCTTTTTGCCTTAGTAGTTTGCCTGCCGATCTGGCGCACTGAGCGCATGAGTTATGTGGATATCGGCTGGCCCTGGGGTCTGGTTTTATTGGGCTTGATAAGTTATTGGCTCAGTGATGGCTATTGGCTGCGCTCCTTGGTAGTCAGTGGAATTGTGATTTTGATTGGCCTGCGAATGGGTATGGGCGCCTTGAAAATGTGGCGCATGGGACTGTTGATAAAAGAGTTTCCCCGCTATCAGTATCAGCGCAGACGCTGGGAGAAGGACGGTAAAACCAATATTCAATTGGCGCTGCAGGTGGATGCCATTTCTCAAGGTTTGGCCAATGCCTCTTTTTTGGCGCTTCCGGTGTTGATTATCGCGTCCAATAATAGCCCTCAATTCTCGCTGTTCGAAGTCGCTGGCCTAATGATCTGGGTGCTGGCATTTGCTATGGAAACTGTGGCAGATATGCAGAAGCTAGCTTTTCTCCAGAAGATGAAAAAACAGGGTAAACAGCGTCAAGTCTGTAAAGTGGGTCTGTGGCGCTACTGTCGTCACCCTAACTATTTTGCCGAGTGGATGGTGTGGAATGGCCTAGTGGTCGCAGCAATACCCTCTTGGTTGGCTTTACAAAATACTGAAAGCACTTTGATCTGGGGCCTACTTGGGGCAGGGCTACTGTTTACCTCGAGAATGATGTACAGCACGTTGGTCTATGCCACTGGCGCGGTACCCTCGGAGTATTACTCAGCTCAGAAGCGCCCTGGCTATACAGAGTATCAGCAGCAGACTAATCGCTTTTTTCCTGGGCCGCGGCGGGGAAGTTAGTCTAGTCACCAAGCTGGGTGGCTTTGTTGGAATCACACGGCATGCTGTCATCCTGAGTGCAGCCGAAGGATCTTTTTGTTGGGTTCGGGCAAACCCATGCAGACCCTTCGCGATCGGTCCCATGCGTTTGGCCTTTTCAGCGTTCGCGCAACTCGCTGTCGCTCAAACAAGGCGCTCTCTCAATCTGAAAATGACAAACCCATAAACGGGCCCTGATTGATCGCAAAGGGTCTACATGGCTTCGCTGAAATATTTCGGGGACTGAGGGATGACACTCAGTCCTGTCATCCTGAGAGAGCGCAGCGAACCGAAGGATCTCATGCAGAATTGCAGCGTAAAATATGAAAGGCAGTACACTGGGGAGATTCCTCGGCTACGCTCGGGATGACACACTAGGCTGTCATAAGGGATTGTCATCAACAGGGTGCTGATAAAGCTTAAATACAGGCGCAAAAAAACCGCGGCCAAGGCCGCGGTTTTTTATTTCACTGTCGCAGATTTTGTCGTTTGAGCTCACCCAATAGCGCTACCGAGATAATACTCACGGACTATATCAAGCGTTTCTTCGCGCCTATCGATCCCTTTTACGCAATCAGTTATGAATAGGTAGTAACTGCTGCGCTACTTTTCTCCGCTATCCTTTTTCTGTTAGAGGTCGCGGTTAAGATACCTGGTAAGAAAATACTCAAGCGAGCTGCTATAAGTAAGTTACTTATTTGTAGCAGCAAAGTATATTAGCCAGAGTGGCAGGGGCCGGCGAGATCGATTGGCCTACTCCCAAAGTTGTTAATACGATAGGTACCGGTTTTTAAACAGTGAGGTAGTAAAGGCAGTGATTCAGCAAATGGTAATAACGGAAACGGATAGCCGCGGTGTAGCCACCGTTACTCTTAATAACGCCGATAAGCACAATGCCTTCGATGACCAGTTGATCGCCCAGATAAGCGCGACCTTTGACGCTCTAGAGGCCGACCTTGGGGTGCGCATAGTTATTTTACAGGCCACTGGCCGCAGCTTTTCCGCCGGTGCCGACCTCGCTTGGATGCGACGTATGGCCGACTATAGCTATGAAGAAAACCATCGGGACGCAACCTTGATGGCGGCGATGTTTCGACGTATCAATACTCTATCTAAGCCGACCATTGCCCGAGTTCATGGCGCAGCCTTTGGCGGCGGTGTAGGTCTGGCCGCTGTCTGTGATTTAGTATTCGCTACGCCTGCCGCGAGTTTCTGTCTCTCCGAGGTTAAGCTGGGTCTTATTCCAGCAGTGATTAGTCCCTTTGTCGTTGCTGCGATTGGACCCCGTGCGGCGCGGCGTTTCTGCATGACCGCGGAACGTTTTTCCGCTGCCACGGCACTGGAGCTAGGGCTGGTGAGCGAGCTCTGCGAAGAGGCTGAGCTGGATAATCGCATTCAAGCAATAATCGAAAAATTACTGATTAATGGCCCAGCGGCCATGGCGGCGTCCAAGCAGCTGGTTGCCGATGTAGCAGGCGCGCCAATAAACGACGAGCTAGTCGCGGAAACTAGCCGCCGCATAGCTGAGATTCGCGGCAGCGATGAGGGCCGTGAAGGCTTAAATGCTTTTCTTGAAAAACGCCGTGCATCTTGGATAGGGGACTAATCATATGGCAATTCCACAGGCGGTAAAATTAGTCGAAGTCGGTCCCAGAGATGGTCTGCAAAATGAGTCGGCGCCGGTTTCGACGGCGGATAAAGTAAACCTTATTCGGGGCTTGGTCGACGCTGGTGTTAGCTATATTGAAGCCGGCAGTTTTGTTAACCCCCGCAGTGTGCCGCAAATGGCTGACAGTGATCAGGTGTTTGCCGGTCTAAAGTCGAATCCGGGGCTAAACCTGTCGTCACTAACATTGGCGGCGTTGACGCCCAATCTAAAAGGGTTCGAGCGGGCGATGCAGGCTGGGGTGACCGAAGTGGCCGTTTTTGCCTCCGCCTCTGAAGGTTTTTCGGCGAAAAATATCAACTGTACTATCGCTGAAAGTCTGGCTCGTTTTCAACCGCTTATGCAGGCGGCTCTGGATCAGGGGGTGGCGGTGCGCGGTTATATCTCTTGCGTTGTTGGCTGTCCCTACGATGGTGAGGTGACACCTCAGCAAGTGGATCTGGTGTCGCGGGCGCTATTTGATATGGGCTGCTACGAAGTTTCCCTTGGCGATACCATAGGGGTGGGCACTGCAGGGCACTTTAAACGGCTTTTGGATTATCTGTTGTTACACACATCTGCCGATAAATTGGCCGTGCACTGTCATGACACCTATGGTCAGGCACTGGCGAATATCTGCACGTCATTGGAATACGGCATCGCGACAGTTGATGCCTCGGTGGCGGGTCTCGGTGGTTGCCCCTATGCCCTCAATGCAACCGGTAATGTTGCCAGCGAAGATGTGGTTTATATGCTCGAGGGTATGGGTATCTCCACGGGCATTGATTTGGACAGATTGATTGGGGTGGGGCAGTCAATTTCTGATCTGCTGGGCAAGCCGACCAATTCAAATGTTGGGCGGGCAAGATCAACTAGTTAGTGGCTGATTTAATTAAAACCTTGCAAAACACCGCGGAATTATCGATAAAGAACGGGCTTTAAATATGCTTAGTTTAAAACACACATTATAAAAATAAGAGAGAGATTATGTTTAGTCACGTTATGATCGGTGCCAATGACATCGAGACATCAAAAAAATTCTACGATGCCGTGCTCGGCGAGTTGGGCTTTGGCCCGGGTACAGTTGACCCAAAGGGTCGCTGTTTCTATATGACCGAGACCGGTATCTTTGCTCTGAGTGTGCCAATCGATGGCCAGCCAGCCACTCATGGTAATGGCAGCACTATCGGCTTTAATGTCTCTAGCACAGAGCAGGGGGATGCCTGGCATGCGGCTGGTCTGGCGAATGGCGGCAGCGCCTGTGAAGATGCTCCCGGTGTTCGCGCTGGCGGTGCTCTGGGTGATATGTATTTGGCTTATCTGCGTGATCCCGCCGGCAATAAAGTCTGTGCTTTGATGCGCATGTAATTTGCTGCCATAGCTGGTGCGCGGTACCTTTGATTTTCTTGGCTCTTATCTTTCTAAGCGCTTAACCTTTTAAGCTCTACTTAAGAGATAAGAGTCTTAGATTCTCTATCAGGTATTTCGCGCACCAATTTCGGCACTAAAAAGCCGGGCAGTAGAGTTTGTAACTGCCCATAGAGTTGCTTGGCAGTGGTTTCATCGAGATCAAAATGCTGCGCCCCGGCAACCGGATCGCAGAGGTGTAAGTAATAAGGCGTTACGCCGCAGTCAAATAACCGTTCACTCAAGTCCGCCAAAGTCACAGCACTGTCATTAATTCCGCGCAATAGCACCGACTGATTTAACACCTGCATACCCGCGCCAGTTAATTTTCTAATCGCCTCGGCGACGTCGTCGTCAATCTCATTAGCGTGATTAATATGCAGCACCACAATGGGTTTGAGTCTGGTGGCTGTGGCCCAGTTTAAAAAACCTTGATCTATACGAGCCGGAATCACTACTGGTAGTCTGGTGTGTATACGCAGCCTTTTGATATGGGCAATATCGGCTATTTCGGAGGTTAGCCAGCTGAGAAAGGTGTCATTGGCTGCCAGAGGATCTCCGCCGCTATAAATCACCTCATTAATCGATTTGTCGTTGCGAATATAGTCCAGTGCGGTCTGCCATTGCTGTTTGCTCTGGCGGTTTTCATCGTAGGGAAAGTGGCGGCGGAAACAGTAACGGCAGTTGATTGCGCAGGCTGGGCTAATAACCAGCAGCAGTCGATTGGCGTATTTATGTACAATGCCCGCAATAGGATTGTGCTTGCTCTCTTCGAGGGGATCCTGATTGTAGTCTGGGCTGGGTACCATCTCGGCCGCAACCGGCAGCACCTGAAGTAGCAATGGGTCTTTGGGGTTTCCCGGTTGCATGCGCTGGATAAACGGCCGCGGAACCTTGAGGGCAAACTCTGCGGCCGCCTGCTGGCTGGTAGAGAGCTGCTCTATTGTCAGATCTAGGCAGCTCAGCAGCTGATCTATAGAGGTGACCGCCTGACTCAGTTGCACTTTCCAGTCAGGGCTAATACTGATCGGCTGCAAAGGACTTAGGTTGCTATTATTTGTCGGCATGCTTGTGGTAGGTCCTCGAACCGTATTTTTGAATTATAGCTTTTTATAAAGAATTCGAGTTTACGCGATTGGCGCGTGGCTACATAGTGAGTTTCCAGTAAAGGTGTTGATGTGTCTTTAGATGAAGAGTTTATGGGTCGTGCGATGGAGCTTGCGCATCAGGCTGCTGCAGTGGGAGAAGTCCCAGTTGGCGCGCTGGTGGTTAAAGAGGGTCGAGTGATTGGTGAGGGTTACAACCAACCTATCACCAGCTGCGATCCCACCGGTCACGCTGAAATTATTGCTATGCGCAATGCCGCACAAACCCTCGGCAACTATCGTCTCAGTGGCTGTGATCTCTATGTCACTATTGAACCCTGCACTATGTGTGTCGGCGCCATGGTCCACGCCCGTATTGGCAAGATTGTTTTTGGTGCCAAAGAGCCTCGCGCTGGTGCGCTGGAAAGCCAGCTGCGACTGATGGATGAATCTCATTACAACCATTCAATCGAATGGCAGGGGGGTGTTTTGGCTGAGCAGTGCGGGGCAATTATGAGCGGCTTTTTTCGCGCTAAGCGAGCGGCAGAGAAAGCCCTGAAATCCCAAAGCTCTTGATTAAACAGGCTCTCTGCATTAAACAGGCTCTTGATTAAACCGGCTGTTTAGAAAACCTGCTCTTTAGTAAAACTGCTCTAGAGTGACGAGGGTGCAGAATCTTCCCATTCACTAATTGGCTGCTGGTCTTCTACATTTTGCTGTTCCAGTTGCTGGGACAGTTCATGCAATTCTAAATAGCGCGTGTAGTAGCGAATATTATCCACATAAATCACCGGTTCATTGCCCCGAGCATAGCCGTACTTGAGTGAGGGGTAATATTGTTTATTGCTCAGCTTGGGTAAGTGCTGCCGCACATGCTCCCATTGATCTGGATCCTGGCCATTGCGCTGGGTAAGAATGCGCGCATCTTCCATATGCCCAAAACCAACATTGTAGGCCGCCAGAGCCAGCAGCGTGCGGTCGGGTTCGTTAATCCGCTTTGGTAAGCGGGAACGGAGTTTCGACAGATAGGCGGCGCCGCCAGTCAGGCTTTGTTGAGGGTCGAGGCGATTGTTTATTTTCATTTCCCGAGCGGTCGTCAGTGTCAGCATCATCAAGCCGCGCACCCCTGTTGGCGAGCGTGCTTTCGGATTCCAATGAGATTCTTGATAGGCCACTGCGGCCAACAAATGCCAGTCGAAACCAAATTGCTCTGCGGCCTGCTTAAACAGCGGTTCATAATTGGGTAGCCTGCTGTTAACTAACTGACCAAATCGCTGAGAGCCGGCCACAGAAAAATTGTCTGCCTGTTCCAGTAGGTCATTTTTCAAGGCCGCCAATTCGCCGCTGGCGCTATAGTCGCGAAGAAAGCGGTTGGCTGCAGCAAGCAGGGTGCCGTCGCCATGGCGTGGGAATGCCCAGCCAACAGGCTGAGAATCGGAAATATCGATGGCCCTGCGCACTTGGGGGTAGATATGCCGGCTTACCAGATAGGCCAGTGAGTCCACTACGGTATAGGCGATTTCACGGTCGTGAACCATGCGCAGTAATTCACTCATTTCGACGTTTGTGTCTTCACGCCAATTAAATTCCGGGTATTGCCGAGCCCAGTGTTTGACCTGTTCGCTATGGGAAGACCCTTTGACAATTAATAACTCACCATCGAGGTCGGCGAAAGATCGTGGGCGCGCAGAGCCCCGGCGATACACTAAATATTGTGTGACCTCGAGATAGGGGTCGCTAAAGTGCAGCGACTTGCGGCGGCTCTCAGTAATGGTGATATTAGAGCCGGCAAAATTGCCTTCGGGACCTCCCACTGAGAGCAGCAAGGCTTGCAGGTTAGGCTTAGAACGCACCACTAGCTCCACGCCGAGGCTTTCGGCAAAGGCTTTGGCAAGCAGGTACTCAAGGCCGTTTTTACCCCTGCCGTCTTCATAATAGGTGGTTGGGCCGTCCACTGTGAGCATCTGCAGGGTGCCACTGAGCTGAACCTGTTCGAGGTCGCTGATGCGAGTGCTGCTACTAAAATAGATTAAAAATAATGCGGCGATAAAGGTCAGAGTAATACGTGTGCCAGTGCGTCTTGCGCTGACAGGCAATCGAGTTAAAAGCTTTTTAAAAAGTCCGAGCAAAGCGCTCTCCAAAATATCCCGATATGACTGCTCTACATAGCCGTTGTCGATGACTGTTTGCGCATCGCAGACGATATTCGTTGCAAAATGTCTTTCCCTAAAAGAATTGTACAGGCTTTACTCAATTCTATCTGCCTACCGACAGATTTTTCAGCTAGAATACCCCGCTTTCTAATTCGAAAGTTTTGCGAGCACTGCCTCTATGATGATCCTCACCGGCGCACCTTCCCTGTCTGCCTTTAGAAGTAAAAAACTCCTTTCAACTCTGCAGCAAACTGTGCCCTCTACGGCGTCAGTTTATGCCGAATATGTGCATTTTGCTGAGCTTAGCCAACCGCTTTCCGAAAGTGGGGTGGAAACGCTTCAGGCACTGCTGACCTATGGTCCGCGAGAGGAAAAGACGTCTACTGTGGGGCAGCTTATTTTAGTGGTGCCAAGACCTGGAACGATTTCGCCCTGGTCGAGCAAGGCCACGGATATAGCTCACAATTGCGGTTTGGATCAGGTTGTTAGAGTGGAGCGCGGCACTGCCTACTATGTGCAGGGCGAAGAACTGTTCACAGCCAAGCAGTTGGCTGACCTAAGTGCTGAACTGCATGACCGTATGGTTGAAACCGTGCTTGAAGAGCTGCAGCAGGCAGAGGTTTTATTTAGTCACCAAGAGCCAGCGCCAGTGACCAGTGTCGATACATTGGGCGGTGGTGTTGATGCGCTGCGAAAAGCCAACGTTGAGCTGGGTCTGGCTCTGGCCGAAGATGAAATAGACTATCTGGTTGAGAGCTTTAAGGGGCTTGAGCGCAACCCCACCGATGTGGAGTTGATGATGTTTGCTCAGGCCAACTCAGAGCACTGCCGTCACAAAATATTTAATGCCAGCTGGACCCTCGATGGTGAAGATCAGGAGCACTCTCTGTTTGGCATGATTCGCAATACCTATAAGGTCAACGGTGAGAATGTTCTCTCCGCTTATTCGGACAATGCCGCGGTAGTGGTTGGCACTGAGGGTGGCCGCTTCTACCCAGATCCGGCGACCAAGCTCTATGGCTATAGCCAAGAGCCGGTGCATCTGCTGATGAAGGTAGAGACTCACAATCACCCAACTGCGATCTCTCCCTATGCCGGTGCCGGTACAGGTTCCGGTGGTGAAATCCGCGATGAAGGTGCAGTGGGACGCGGTTCAAAGCCCAAGGTGGGCTTGGTGGGCTTTAGTGTTTCCAATCTTAATATTCCCAACTATAAGCAGTCGTGGGAGGAGGCGTACGGCAAGCCTGAGCGCATTGTCTCGGCGTTGGATATTATGCTTGAGGGTCCAATCGGTGGCGCTGCTTTTAATAATGAATTTGGTCGCCCGAATATCTGTGGCTATATGCGCAGCTTTGAAGTGGATTTTGACAATCAGCGTCGCGGCTATCACAAGCCAATTATGATCGCTGGCGGTTACGGCAATATCCGCGCCGATCATGTCGACAAGCCCGAATTTAAACCCGGTGCTCAGTTAATCGTGCTCGGTGGTCCAGCCATGTTGATTGGTCTCGGGGGTGGAGCTGCATCCTCTATGGCAACCGGTTCCAGTTCCGCGGATCTCGACTTTGCCTCGGTACAGCGCATGAACCCAGAGGTTGAGCGTCGCTGTCAGGAAGTGATCGATCAGTGCTGGCAGCAGGGTGACAACAACCCTATTGCCTTTATTCACGATGTAGGTGCTGGCGGTCTCTCTAACGCTCTACCTGAGCTGGTTAAAGATGGCGGCACTGGCGGCCACTTCCAGTTGCGCAAGGTGCCCAACGATGAGCCGGGCATGGCGCCAGTGGCAATCTGGTGCAACGAAGCTCAAGAGCGCTATGTGCTGGCAATCGAACCTCGTGATCTAACGCGCTTTTTGGAAATCTGTCACCGTGAGCGCTGTCCAGTGGCCGTGGTCGGTGAAGCCGTTGAAGATAAAGCCATTATTGTCAGCGATAGCTATTTTAAAAATGATCCGGTGGATCTGCCGATGTCGGTACTGTTTGGCAAGGCGCCAAAGATGCACCGTGTTGCCGAGCGTGAGCAAGCTGAGGGCAAGCCTTTTGACACCGCTAAGCTCAATATTGAAGACGCGGTATTTCAGGTGCTGCGTCATCCCACGGTAGCCAGTAAAAATTATTTAATCACCATTGGTGACCGTACCGTTGGGGGTATGGTGGCTCGCGATCAGATGGTGGGTCCCTGGCAGGTTCCGGTAGCGGACTGTGCTGTGACTACCGTGACTTACGACAGCACTGCTGGTGAAGCCATGGCCATGGGCGAGCGCACACCGTTGGCGTTGATTAATGCGCCGGCTTCAGGGCGTATGGCAATTGGTGAAGCGATTACCAATATAGCGGCTGCGCGAATTGGTCAGATGCAGGATATTAAGCTCTCGGCTAACTGGATGAGTGCGGCGGGTCACCCGGGTGAAGATGAAAAGCTCTATCGTGCGGTGCAGGCGGTGGGTATGGAGCTCTGTCCTGCTCTGGGTATTACTATTCCAGTGGGCAAGGACTCTATGTCCATGCGTACCACCTGGACTGATGGCGATGAAGACAAGGCAGTGACCTCTCCTATGTCGCTTATTATCACCGCCTTTTCGCCCGTTCTCGATGTGCGTAAAACCCTTACCCCGCAACTGCGGACCGATGTTGGCGAAACTCAGTTGTTACTGCTCGACTTGGGTGCTGGTGCCATGCGCATGGGTGGCTCGATTCTCGCTCAAGTGAATCAGCAGATGGGTGATACAGCACCGGATTTAGATAATCCCGCGCTATTGAAAAATTTCTTTGATGCCATGCAGATATCAATCGAGCAGGGCGATATTCTCGCCTATCACGACCGCTCTGATGGCGGGCTGCTGGCCACATTGGTTGAGATGTCATTTGCCGGTCGTGTGGGTATCTCTGTAGATGTCTTTGGCCTCGGTGAGGACCCAATCGCGGCGCTGTTTAATGAAGAGCTAGGTGCTGTGATTCAAGTGTCGGCCGAGCACACTAATGCGGTGGCTGAGCGCTTTAGCGATGCAGGTGTCGATGTGCATCTGCTAGGCGGTTTAAATAATCATCAGACTGTCGAGATTATCAATAAGAAAAGTCCTCTATTTAAGCGCTCGCGAGCAGATTTGCAGCGCACTTGGAGTGAGACCTCTTATCGTATGGCAGCACTGCGTGACAATGCGGACTGCGCCTGGGAAGAGTTCGACAATATTGCCAGTGATGATCCGGGTCTGTCGGTGAACCTGAGTTATGACCCCAGCGACGATATAGCTGCACCCTATGTAAATTCCGGTGTTAGGCCCGCTGTGGCGATTTTGCGAGAGCAGGGCGTCAACAGTCATCTGGAGATGGCCGCGGCATTTGATCGCGCTGGCTTTGATGCAGTGGATGTCCATATGAGTGATCTGCTGGCCGGCCGTCGACAGTTGAGTGACTTTGGCGGTGTAATTGCCTGTGGCGGTTTCTCCTATGGTGATGTTTTGGGTGCCGGTGAAGGCTGGGCCAAAACAGTGTTATTTAATGAGCAGATTCGCGACCAGTTTCAGGCCTTTTTCCAGCGTCCGGATAGCTTTAGTCTCGGTGTTTGCAATGGCTGTCAGATGCTCAGCAACCTCAAGACATTGATTCCCGGTGCCGAGCTATGGCCGCGTTTTGTGCGCAATCACTCGGAGCAGTTTGAGGCGCGTTTCTCGCTAGTGCGGGTTGAAGAGTCGCCCTCTATATTCTTGCAGGGTATGGCGGGATCCCATATGCCGATTGCTATTTCTCACGGCGAGGGGCGTGCGGAGTTCTCTTCGCAGAAGGCTATGGATCGCTTGCTGGCAAGCAATCAGGTAGCCATGCGTTTCCTTAATAATCAGGGCCAAATTGCGGCCACTTATCCGGCCAATCCCAATGGTTCACCCGATGGTATTACCGGTGTTTCCAGCAGCGACGGCCGCGCCACATTGATGATGCCGCACCCTGAGCGAGTGTATCGCACAGTGCAGAATTCTTGGCATCCAGATGACTGGGGTGAAGATGGTGCCTGGATGCGTATCTTCAGAAACGCACGCAAATTTGTCGATTAATCTTATAGACTAGCCAAACTAGATAGCCAGGAGGCTGTGCAATGTCAAAGCTACCCAATGAAGCAGAGTTGTTTAAGAAGGCACTTCAGGTCGGTGCGGTGTATGCCAAGAAGCGGGCCTACGGCGAGATAGAAGAGACTGACTCGGTGAAGCTCAAGGTTGAGTTTATCTATAAGGTGCTGGTGGAAGATAAGCTTATTCAGCCATTGGCGAAAGAGAATATTAGCGATCCGAATATGCGTCATAAGTTGGCACTGTGGTTATCGCGGCAGTTGCCGGAGGGGCATGCACTGTTAAAAGAATGATGGTCGCTTTGTCTGTCACCCCAGTAATTCTGCCCTATGTTATCTCGACAGAGCGCAGCGAGGAGAAGAGCGATTTCACTGCCGGATGTCTGAGATCTCTCACATGCGTTCGAGATGACAAGGTTCTTTTCTGAGGCTACGGCCGCCCCTGTTTATGCCATCTCGACAATTCAGATTTAAGTCATATCGACAATCCCTGTCTATGTCATCTCGACAACCCCTATCTATGTCATCTCGACAGAGCGCAGCGACGAGAGATCTCACCACCTGACTCCTGCCTCTTCACATTCGTTCGAGCTAACAAAGCGTTACCGCCCGCGGGATGACTGCCAACAAACGCTCATAACATCCCCATAGCTGTGCTATTATTCCGCCCGAGTTGACCAGGCAGTCGCTGTGTTGATTTCTCTGATGTTCGCTTGCGATCATTAAGGGTGCAACGCGGAGGAAAGTCCGGGCTCCACAGGGTAGAGTGCCAGGTAACACCTGGGAGGCGAAAGCCTACGGCCAGTGCAGCAGAGAGAAGACCGCCGATGGTTCGTTCGCGAACACAGGTAAGGGTGAAAGGGTGCGGTAAGAGCGCACCGCGCTGCTGGTAACAGTAGTGGCAAGGTAAACCCCACTCGGAGCAAGACCAAATAGGTTTCCATATGGCGCGTCCCGCGTTGGGAACGGGTAGGTTGCTTGAGGCAAACGGCGACGTTTGTCCCAGATGAATGACTGTCCAAGACAGAACCCGGCTTATCGGTCAACTCACCTAATTTTTGTAGGCAATTCATTCGAATTGTCTATTCCATTAAAATATATAAAAGCCTTAAAATAGTAAAAATTATTCTTAAAACTGCGTAAAGCTAGAAGTTACATTAACTTCTAGCTTTAGCCATATGTTTTATATTGTGAAATATTTAAGCTCTTCTGAGCTACCTTTCACAAACTGAAGAAATCGCTGGAACTTACTGATTTTATTCACTTTTTCAGCCCTCACTGAGCCTTGACATTACCCCTAGCTGTGCATAGTGTACACATATGGGTAAAAGTGGCGAAAAGTGGCAAATATGGGTCCCAATATCAGCAAAAAAGAGATTGAGGACCGGGCCGATCAAAAAGTGTGAAGGGGTAGTAAGTGTTTAAGGGTAGCGATCCAATCAATATGGACACCAAAGGCCGGATGGCAATTCCGACCCGCTACCGTCCCCTGCTCGACGAAATCTGCTCCAGTGATCTGGTTATCACTATCGATATGAAGTCCGCCTGCTTAACCCTTTCACCGTTGCCCGAATGGAAAAAATTCGAAGAAAAAGTTGCCGCCTTGCCTGCTCTGGATGAGCTTGGCGAGATGTTGAGCCGCTTTGTTGTAGGTCAGGCTAAAGATCTTCAGGTCGATGGCAGTGGTCGTATTCTGATTCCGCCAGAATTGCGCGGTTATGCTCAGTTGGAGAAAAAGTTGGTATTGGTAGGCCGTAGTCAACGTCTCGAAATCTGGTCTGAAGAGAACTGGAATGCAGAGCGTGAGAAGTCACAAGAAACTTACCGCAGCATGCTTCTCGACCGCGACAATATGTCGGATGCATTGAAGAATCTCTCTTGGTAGGGGCCGCCGTGAAAACGATTGAAAAGCCGGCGCACACCAGCGTTTTGTTGCACGAGGCAATAGATGCGGTGGTTACGGATCCGGATGGATTTTATATAGATGGCACCTTTGGTCGCGGCGGGCATACGGCCGAGTTGCTTTCAAGACTGTCTGAGCACGGCCGAGTACTCGCCATTGATAAAGACCCTCAGGCAATTGAGGCGGGGCGCAAGCGTTTTGCTGACGACAGCCGATTAACCATAGTTCATGGGTCATTTGCCGATATGGGCGATTGGCGTGAAGGGCGTGAGGTTACCGGAGTATTGCTCGATTTGGGTGTCTCCTCACCGCAGTTGGATCAGGCGGAGCGCGGGTTTAGTTTTATGCGTGATGGGCCATTGGATATGCGCATGGATACCAGCTCCGGACTATCAGCCGCGGAGTGGATTGACACTGCAGCTGAGGCGGATATTGCCCAGGTGATCAAAGAGTTTGGCGAAGAGCGTTTTGCCAAGCGCATGGCGGCGGCTGTAGTGCGAGAGCGTGACCTAGCGCCGATCACTAGAACGGTGCAGCTGGCAAAAATATTGGCTGATGCGCACCCAGCTTGGGAGCGCGGTAAGCATCCGGCAACCAAGGCGTTTCAGGCGATCAGAATTTTTATCAATCGCGAGCTAGATGATTTGGTGGCGCTGTTGGAGCAGGTAATAGATTTATTGAAGATCGATGGTCGCCTAGTGGTTATTAGCTTCCATTCTCTCGAGGACCGCAAGGTTAAGCGCTTTATTCGCGATCAAGAACGCGGTATCAAGCTGCCGAAAAACCTCCCGGTTCGAGATGTAGAGCGCGGTGTTCGATTAAAGAAGATTGGCAAGGCAATTAAGCCTGAGGCAGTTGAGGTAGGCGGTAATGTCCGCTCGCGCAGCGCGGTGATGCGTGTTGCCGAGCGTGTTGCATGAGTGCTGTGACAGGCCGCAACTCAGCGCAGATTGCGCTGCTTTGGATTGTTGTGTTGATCAGTGCGCTGGCGGTGGCTTATGCCAGCCATGTGTGCCGACAAAAGTATGACCAGTTGACAGCTCTCGAACGTGAGAAAAATCAATTACAGGTGGCTTACGGTAAATATTTACTGGAGCAGAGTGCCTGGGGATCGCTGCAGCGGATCGAGACAATGGCTAAGGAAGGTCTGGATATGCACAGTCCGCAGCCTCAGGAAATAATAATGGTGAAGCGATAAAAGTGGCTAAAAAGTCGATAAAAAATACCCTATCGCGCGGGCGTTACTACTTTGTAATGCTGGTCCTAGCTTCTCTGCCCCTGTTCGTTGCGGTCAAGATTGCCCAACTTCAAGTTATGCCTAGCGAGGAGCATGGTGCAGAGTTTCTCCAAACTCAGGGCGATGCCCGCGCTATTCGCACTGAAACCATTCCCGGCCACCGCGGTTTAATCACTGATCGAAATGGCCAGCCACTGGCGGTCAGCACGCCGGTTACTACCCTGATTGCCAATCCTAAGCGAGTTAATGAGCAGGCTCAGGTTGATGATCTGGCAAAGCTGGCGAAAGCCCTGAATATTTCCCTAGTGCAACTGCAAAGCCGCCTCGAACGTTACCGCAATAAATCTTTTATGTATCTGGCCCGCCAGTTGCCCAGTATTGAAGCTGACCGCATTCTCGATTTGCGCATACCGGGTGTATTTGGTCGCCAGGAATACAAGCGCTTTTACCCTGCCGGTGAAGTCACTGCTCAGTTGGTGGGTTTTACCGATATTAATGATGCAGGCCAAGAGGGTATGGAGTTGGCCTATAACGCGATTCTGGCTGGTGAGCCCGGTGCCAAAAAAGTGGTTAAAGACCTTGCCGGTCGAGTGATTAAAGATATCTCCCTGGTCAAGCCGGCCAATCATGGCAGCACTCTGCGCCTCAGCATTGATCTGCGTGTGCAGTACGCTGCCTACCGCGCGTTAAAAGCCTCAGTGCAAAGGCATCAGGCGAAATCGGGTTCGGTTATCGTGCTCGATGTGCATACCGGCGAAGTATTGGCCATGGCCAACCAGCCCTCATTTAATCCCAATGACCGCTCCAATCTGCGGGTTGACTCGGTGCGCAATCGCTCTGTTATCGACATGATGGAGCCTGGCTCAACGGCTAAGCCCTTTACTATTTTGGCGGCTCTTGAGAGTGGTAAATTTAAGCCTGAGACGATTATTGATACCAGTCCTGGCTATCTAAAAGTGGCCTACAAAACCTTTATTGACCCCCGTGACTACGGTGATCTTGATCTGATCGGTATTCTTAATAAATCCAGCCAAGTGGGCACCACCAAGCTGGCATTGGCGCTCAATCCAGATAACACCCGAGAACTATTTGAGCGAATGGGTTTTGGTGAGGGTATCGGCAGTGGCTTTCCCGGTGAAACCGCTGGCAATTTGCCTGCCTATCGTAAATGGGATCCTGTTACTCAGGCCACCTACGCGTTCGGTTACGGTTTCAGCGCATCGCCATTGCAGCTGGCAAGAGCGTACTCGATTTTGGCCAACGACGGATTGCGTCGTGAGGTCAGTATGACAGCGATCGATGAATACCAAGACGAAAGTGTCAGAGTGATCAATGCGGATATTGTAAAGACCGTCAGGCAGATGTTGGAAACTGCCGCCAGTGATCAGGGTACCGGCCGCCGTGCGCTTATCGATGGCTATTCAGTCGGTGGCAAGACAGGTACGGCAAGAAAGTTAAAAGCCACAGGCGGCTATGATGAAAATCGTCATATGTCTCTCTTCGCTGGTCTCTCACCGATCAATAATCCACGACTGGTTACCGTGGTGGTAATCGATGAGCCCAACGAAGATACCTATGCGGGCGGTCTAGTTGCTGCGCCGGTATTTTCTGAAGTTACCGGCAGTGCACTGCGTCTTCTGCAAGTGACGCCAGACGCTATGAGCGCCGAGCGCAATATTGTCAGCTTGCCAACAACACTGGCGAAGCGGGGCGGTTTATGATGGCCTCGTCTAGTGTCCAGATGACCACCTTGTCAGAACTTCTCGCTGAGTTTGTCGATGTTAGCCGCTGTCCGGCGACGCCAATTACTGGCCTCAGTTTAGACAGCCGTGAAGTCACAACCGGGGATCTATTTATTGCCCTAAAAGGAACTCAGACCAACGGTGCTCAATATATAGCTCAGGCCCTAAAGCAAGGTGCTGCTGCGGTCTTGATCGAAGCTGGCGAAGAGACGGCTGACCATGGGCAACTCTCGGTGCCAGTTATTGCGGTCCCTAAATTAAGTGAATTTGTCTCAGATATAGCGGGCAGCTTCTACGCTCATCCATCTCGTCAGATGGCGGTTACCGCCATCACCGGTACCAATGGTAAGACTACCTGCGCGCAGTTGCTGGCCAATCTCTTTGAGTTGCTTGGCGAACCTGCGGGCTGTGTTGGAACTGTTGGTTATGGGACTGTTGCTAATAGCGCTGCTGATAATCAAGTAGCTGAATTACTGCCTGACACTGAGATTGCCGCCAGTGATATTTTAACCACGCCAGATGCAGTGGCTATGCAGCGTATTCTCGCTGAACTGCGAGATGCAGGAGCTCGCCGAGTGGCGATTGAAGCCTCTTCCCACGGTCTGGTGCAGCGACGTATTGCCGGCCTGCGGATCGATACTGCGATCTTTACCAATCTCTCACGCGATCATCTCGACTACCACGGCGACCTAAATAGTTATGCTGCCGCCAAATCTCGACTGTTTGCTATGTCTGGACTCAAGCATGCGGTAATCAATCTGGATGACAATGTCGGTCGTCTAATTTTGGCCAATCTCGACCCCGCAGTGGATGGCATTACCTACAGCTTTGAAAATCACACCGCTGATATTCACTGTGACCGCATTGAGCTGGGTGCTTCAACGCTTTCTGCTGAGTTGGTAACCCCTTGGGGCCGAGGGCGTCTGACATCGCCGCTACTGGGTAAATTTAATCTAGCAAACCTGCTCGCCGTGATCGGCGCAGCGGGCATGCAGGGCTTTAAGTTAGATGACATTTTACACGCCGCTGCTAAATTAAAAGCTGTGCCGGGTCGCATGGAGATCGTTGACCCCAGTGCTCGCCCATTGGTGGTAGTGGATTATGCCCACACTCCCGACGCCTTAGATAAAGCGTTGCGTGCTCTGCGTCTGCAGTGCAGTGGCAAGCTCGTGGTGGTGTTTGGCTGTGGTGGTGATCGCGATAGGGGCAAGCGCGCAGAAATGGGCCGCGTCGCCGACCAGCTCGCCGACCTTGTTGTGGTTACCAGCGACAATCCTCGCAGCGAGTCACCGGAAAAAATTATAGACCAGGTTCTTCTGGGCATCAGCCGCAAAGTACTTGCGGTAGCGGATCGCAGGGACGCCATCCGCGCTGCAATTAATGCAGCTGCAGTCGACGATATTGTTTTAATCGCCGGCAAGGGCCACGAGGCCTACCAGATAGTCGATGCCAAAAGATTGCCCTTTAGCGATCTGGCAGAGGCACGTTTAGCGCTGCGTCAGAAGCAGGGGAGTGAAGTTATATGATTAACTCACTGCGCCTTACTGATGCCGCGATCCGCTTTGGCGGAACTCTGCTCAACCCAGACTGTGAATTTGTTGGTGTCTCCATCAACAGCCGCAATATTGCCGAGGGTGACCTGTTTGTCGCGCTGATTGGTGAGCGACTCGACGGCCATGAATTTCTCGCCGATGTGACAGACCGTGCCAGCGGCTTGGTAGTCTCCAGCGCGGACACAGATTTGCCCCTGCCCCAGTGGGTAGTTGAAGACACTACAGTGGCTCTAGGCCAACTGGCCCAGCTACAGCGAGAAGCCTTTAGCGGCACTGTTATTGCAGTGACCGGCAGCACTGGCAAGACCTCAGTAAAAGACTTAATTAGCGCGATTTTAGGTGGTTTCGGTACTGTTCATGCCACCAAGGGCAACTTTAATAATCATATCGGTGTGCCGCTAACCTTGCTTGATATGCAGCAGGACAGCGATTTTGCCGTTATTGAAATGGGCGCCAGTGCCGGCAGCGAGATCAGCTATCTGTGCTCCATTGCCAAACCGCAGATTAGCCTGATCAACAATGTACAGAGCGCCCATCTCGAAGGCTTTGGCAGCGTTGAAGGTATTGCCGCCGCCAAAGGCGAGATCTACAGCGGCCTGGATACTGATGGCACCGCCATTTTAAATCTCGATCAACCTTGGCAAGCCGAGTGGATGGCGCTGATTGGCGATCGCGAATGTATTACTTTTTCTGTGGACGACGACTGCGCCGACATCAGTGCTAGTGACATTGAGCTGATGGAGAGCGGCTGTTGCCGGTTCACGCTGCATCTGTTCACTGATATGTCCCTTGAGAGTCAGGTGGTTAACTTGGCTATCCCCGGTCGTCACTCGGTGAGCAATGCCCTGGCGGCTGCCGCCTGTGCAGTGGCAGCTGGTGCCAGTATTGAGCAAATTGTGAGCGGTTTAGAGGCGGCTCAATCTCCAGCCCGTCGTTTGCAGGCTAAAGACTTGGCTCAGGGCGGCCAGATTATTGACGACAGTTACAACGCCAGTCCTGAATCGGTGCGCGCAGCCATTGATGTATTGGCCAGCCGTCCGGGCCGCAGAGTGATGGTACTCGGCGATATGGCTGAGTTGGGTGCAGATGCAGAGCAGTTGCACTCAGAGGTTGGCGACTATGCATCGAGCGCTGGCATAGATCAGCTTTACACCCTTGGCAATTTAAGTGCCGCCGCTAGCGCAGTGTTTAAGGGGCATCACTTTACCGATCTGGAAAGTTTAAAAGCACCACTGTTTAACGAGATTGAACACAGTGACCTGACTCTATTAGTCAAGGGATCGCGCAGTTCAAAAATGGACTTAGTAGTTGATATGTTAGTGGCGGGGAAATCCTAATGTTGGTATGGCTGGCTGAATATTTGAGTCAATTCTATAGCCCGTTCTCAGCGGTGAAGTATCTCACCCTACGCGGAATTTTTTCGGTGATCACTGCACTGACAATCTGTTGGATGCTCGGACCGCGAATGATCGCTCTGCTCAACAGTTTGCAGATGGGTCAGGCAATTCGCAGTGATGGCCCTCAGAGTCATCTGAGCAAAGCCGGCACGCCAACCATGGGCGGTGCGCTGATCCTGATGGCGATGTTTATCAGCACTCTGCTGTGGGCCAATCTGGAAAATGTCTATGTCTGGGTTGTACTGGCGGTGACTTTTAGCTTTGGCTTGATTGGCTGGGTTGATGACTACCGCAAGGTGGTACACAAAAATCCCCGCGGTTTACCGGCACGTTGGAAATATTTTTGGCAGTCCCTCTGTGGTCTGGCAGCAGCAGTGTTTTTATTCTCTTATGCCCAGTCTGCGGCTGAGTTGGATCTGATTGTGCCGTTCTTTAAAAATGTCGCGATCAACCTCGGACCTTTTTATATTCTGTTTACTTACTTTGTGATCGTCGGCACTAGCAATGCAGTCAACCTTACCGATGGCCTCGACGGACTGGCGATACTGCCGACTGTTTTAGTGGCTGGCGCCCTCGGCATCATGGCCTATTTGACCGGCAACTATCAGTTTGCCTCCTACCTGCATATCCCTTATATCAGCGGCGCAGGTGAGTTACTTATTTTTACCGGCGCACTCTGTGGTGCCGGCCTAGGATTTCTCTGGTTTAACACCTACCCCGCCATGGTCTTTATGGGTGATGTAGGTTCCCTAGCTCTGGGTGCGGCACTCGGCGTTATCGCGGTCATTATTCGTCAGGAAGTGGTATTGGCGATTATGGGTGGCGTTTTTGTTATCGAAACCCTCTCGGTGATCTTGCAGGTGGCCTCGTTCAAGCTCACCGGTAAACGCATTTTCCGTATGGCACCACTGCACCATCATTACGAACTAAAAGGTTGGCCAGAGCCCCGCGTGATCGTCCGTTTCTGGATTATCACCGTGGTGCTAGTACTGGTTGGCTTGGCCACATTAAAGCTTAGATAAAGAGAGAGCAGAGTTACAAAGATGACAGATATGATTGCCACAAATCGCAACACCGCTATCCTTGGCCTAGGCGCCACGGGACTGTCGGTTGCCCGATTTTTGTCATCCATCGGAAAGCCCTTTGTCTTTGCCGACAGCCGCACTGCGCCGCCGCGCCTTGAAGAAGTTCGAGAATCCTACCCAGATGTTCCGGTTGTATTAGGGTCCTTTGAGGCTGACCTGCTGCTGGGTTTTGACACTGTTGTTGTTAGCCCCGGTATTTCTCTTGAAGAGCCAGCGCTGGTTGCCGCACAACAGCAAAAGGTTAAATTACTCGGTGATGTGGAGCTGTTTTTAGAGCATGCCAAGGCGCCTGTTGTTCTTATTACTGGCTCCAATGGTAAGAGCACAGTGACCAAATTGGTCGGCGAAATGGCTCAAGCCAGTGGCTTAAAAGTCGGTGTCGGCGGTAATCTCGGCACCCCTATGCTCGATCTGCTGGACGACGAGAATCAGCTCTACGTGATCGAGCTATCGAGCTTCCAATTGGAGCTCGTGACTGATACCCGCGGTGCTATTTCGGCAATCTTAAATATCAGTCCCGACCATATGGACCGCTACGCTGGCCTGCAACAATACCATGCGGCCAAACACCGCATTTTCCGCGGCGCTAGCCAGGTGATTTTCAATCGTCAGGATGCTTTGACCAACCCGTTATTATCAGTCGCAGTCAAACTCTGTAACTTTGGTTTAAATCGACCAGATCTGGCCAACTTTGGCCTGCTGGACGAAGAGGGCGAGACCTGGTTGGCCTATGGCCTCAAGCCATTGATGCGCAGTGCTGAACTTGCCCTTAAAGGTCGTCACAATATTGCCAATGCTCTGGCTGCACTGGCGTTGGGTCAGGCCGCTGGTCTGGATATGGCTGCCATGCTGACGACTCTAACCCGTTTCACTGGTCTCTCACATCGCTGTGAATATGTTGCCACTGTTGACGGTGTGACTTATATAGATGATTCCAAAGGCACCAATATTGGCGCCACTGTCGCTGCCCTCAATGGTTTTGGTGAGGATGATCGAGCTAACTTAATTTTGATTGCAGGCGGTCAGGGTAAGGGCCAGAACTTTACCGAACTTAAGGCGCCTCTAGGCAAGTTTGTTAAATTGCTTGCGCTGTTTGGTGAGGATGCTCAGTCGATTGCCGAGACCCTGTCTGGCACCACTCAAATAGAAACACTGGCTTCACTGCAGGCTGCGGTTGACTGTGCTCGCGCTGTTGCTCAGCCCGGCGACATTGTTTTGCTCTCTCCAGCCTGCGCTAGCTTTGATATGTTCTCCGGTTTTGAAGAGCGTGGCCGCTGCTTCCAACAAGCAGTAACGGCGGTGGCAGCATGAATATGACATTGCCACTCAACTTCTCTGGTTCGGAGCGCAGCAGCTGGCGGATCGACAGCCTGCTATTGCTAGCAGTGCTGGCGTTGATGTCACTGGGCCTGACCATGGTTGCCTCGGCGTCATTTAGTTATGCCGAGCACAACTTTAATAATGAATTGTATTTTGTGAAGCGCCACGCCATTTACATCTTTATCGCATTGGCAGCCATGGGCGTGACGTTCTTTACCCCACCCAGTGTCTGGTCACAGTACAGCCGACTGTGGATGCTACTGGCGACCTTACTACTAATTATCGTATTGATTCCGGGTATTGGCCGTGAAGTTAACGGCAGCCGACGCTGGTTGAGTATTGCCGGTCTAACATTGCAGGTTTCCGAGTTGGCGAAAGTTGCCACTGTGGTCTTTATGGCGAGCTACTTTGCCAATAACCGCGAGGGCTTTGGGGATAATTGGCGAGACTGGGCCAAGCCTCTCTGCGTGTTGATGCTGCCGCTAATTTTGTTACTGATGGAGCCTGATTTTGGCTCGCTGGTAGTGCTCTCCTGTACCTTTATGGCCATGCTATTTTTGACCGGTATCAAATTATGGCACTACTTTGGCTTGGTCTTCGCCGGCTCCTCGGTGTTGGCAATCTTCGCTGAAGCTGCACCTTATCGCATGGCCCGACTAAGCAGTTTCCTCGATCCCTGGTCAGATCAGTTTAACTCTGGCTATCAGCTCACTCAGTCATTGATCGCCTTTGGTCGCGGTGAATGGTTTGGTGTTGGCCTGGGTCAGTCAGTACAGAAAATGCTCTATTTACCCGAAGCCCACACCGACTTTGTATTCGCTATTTTTGCTGAAGAATTTGGCTTTATTGGCGTCCTCTGCCTGCTGGGTCTCTATGTGTTGTTAGTCTGGCGCATCTTTAGTCTGAGTAAAAAAGCAGTAGCCCAAGAATACTGGTATGGCGTCTTTGTACTAATAGGCTTTGGCTGCCTTATCAGTGGCCAGACGCTTATTAATCTGGGTGTTAATGCCGGCTTCTTGCCCACCAAAGGCCTGACATTGCCCTTTGTCAGTTACGGCGGCAGTAGTCTGATGGTGACCTGCGCCATGGTCGGCATGATGCTGCGCATAGGTCATGAATTGCATCCGGATACACAGGTTGTCAGGAGGGCGCATCGTGGTCGCTAACACAGATAATCTAGCGACAAGCTGTCGCGTCATGATTATGGCCGGAGGCACAGGCGGGCATGTATTCCCAGCGTTGGCGGTTGCCGACCAGTTGCGTGCCGCCAATGCCTCAGTCGCCTGGCTCGGCACCCAGCGCGGTATTGAATCTGATCTGGTTCCCGCCGCAGGCATTGTTTTGAACTGCATCGATATTGAAGGGATTCGCGGTCGCGGACTTAGCGCCCTGTTAAAAGCCCCTTTATTGCTGTGGCGCTCAATTCGCCAGGCACTGACTGTGCTCAGTGATTTTCAGCCACAAGTGGTTCTGGGTATGGGTGGCTTCGCCTCTGGTCCCGGTGCTGTGGCAGCGCGTTTAAAAGGTATTCCCATCGTTATACATGAACAAAATTCCGTGGCTGGCACGACCAATAAGTTGGTCTCACGAATTGCCCAGCGCGTGATGCAGGGTTTCCCCGGTGCTCTGGCCAATGGCGAGTGGTGTGGCAATCCAGTGCGTTCAGAGATTGCCGGTCTGACTGCGCCTGAGCAACGTTTGGCCGATCGCGAAGGTCTGCCACGCTTATTGGTATTGGGCGGCAGTCGCGGTGCACTGGCGATCAATCAGATGCTGCCGGCTGCGCTGGCCCTGATCGAACCGAGTCAGCGTCCTCAGGTTCGACACCAAACTGGAAAACTTCACTGTGCCGAGACTCAGGCGCTTTATGCCGCCGCTGGTGTTAGCGCTAAAGTGGTTCCCTTTATTGATCAGATGGATGAAGCCTATGGTTGGGCTGACTTTGCCATTTGCCGTGCCGGTGCTCTGACAGTCGCCGAGCTCACTAGCGCTGGCCTAGGTGCACTGCTAATTCCTTTTCCTTTCGCCATTGACGATCATCAAACCGTTAATGGCCAGCTGTTGGTTGAGCAGGGTGCCGCCCTGATGATTGCCCAGAGCGATCTCACCCCAGCATTACTCGCTAAGCAAATTACGGCTCTTTGTGGAGATAGCGAAGGCCGCCTGAAGATGGCTATAAGCGCTCGTCAGCTGGCCAAAACCGGCGCTGCAGAACGCGTTGCCGATATCTGCCTGGAGGTGGCCAATGCCTGATCAAATCAACTTCCAGCCACCAGAGATGCGTCGCATCAAGCGTATCCACTTTGTCGGTATTGGCGGCAGTGGCATGTGTGGCATCGCCGAAGTATTGCTCAATCAGGGTTACGAAATTTCCGGTTCCGATATTAGTCAGGGCCCCAGTATTCGTCGTCTGCAAGCTGCAGGCGCCACAGTATTTATCGGTCACAGCGAGGCCAATATAATCGGCGCCAATGTGGTGGTGAAATCCTCTGCAGTGACCGTTGAAAATACCGAGATTGCCGCGGCACGTGCCCAGGGTATTCCGGTTGTGCGCCGCGCTGAAATGCTCGCTGAGTTGATGCGCTATCGCCATGGTATCGCCATTGCCGGCACTCATGGCAAGACCACGACTACCAGCTTGATCACTGCGATTTTAGCTGAAGATGGTCGCGACCCGACCTTTGTGGTTGGCGGTCGAGTCAACAGCGCCGGTACCAATGCCAAGCTCGGTGGCAGTCGCTATCTAGTCGCCGAAGCGGATGAGAGCGATGCCTCATTTTTGCACCTGCAGCCCATGGTTGCGGTAGTCACTAATATTGAAGCCGATCATATGGAAACCTATGATTTTGACTTCAGCCGCCTGACCAAGACCTATATAGAATTTTTACATAACCTGCCTTTTTATGGTTTGGCGGTAATGTGCATCGATGATCCGGTGATTCGTGATCTGTTAGTGGATGTGGCGCGACCCATGCTGACTTATGGCTTTAGCGACGATGCAGCCTATCGTATGCGTGATCTAACCGTTGATCAGGGTCGTTCGACCTTTGTGATTGAACGTCCGGATGGCCTAGCAGAGCTGCAAGTCAGCCTTAATATGCCCGGTCGTCACAATGCGCTCAATGCGGCGGCGGCAATTGCCGTGGCCAGCGATGAAGGTATCTCGGATCGCGCCATTATTCAGGGCCTCAGCAGCTTCTCAGGAGTAGGTCGGCGCTTTGAAATATACGGTGACTACCAGCTTGAAAGCGGCGGTAGCGCCATGCTGGTGGATGACTACGGGCATCACCCCACAGAGATTAAAGCCACTGTAGATGCAGTGCGCGGAGGCTGGCCGGACAAGCGACTGGTAATGATTTTCCAGCCTCATCGCTATACCCGTACCCGCGACCTATACGAAGACTTTGTCAAAGTCCTGGCTGAAGTGGATGTATTGATTCTGTTGGCCGTTTATCCCGCTGGTGAAGAGATGATCGCCGGTGCTAGCAGTAAAAATTTATCCGGCAGTATCCGCCAGCGTGGCACTGTGGATCCGATTTATGCCGAGACTATAGAAGAGATCCCTGCGCTGTTGAACGGGTTAGTGCAAGACAACGATCTCGTCATTACTCAGGGTGCTGGCAGCGTTAATAAGCTCGTGGCAATGTTGGCTGATGGCGGTCTCGGTCTGGGCCTAGTGGGCGAAGCGGAGGTGACCCAATGAGCCAGCAATACGGTCGCGTCGGTCTGCTCTATGGTGGCACCTCCTCGGAGCGAGAAGTCTCGCTGATGAGTGGCCAAGCCATTCATCGGGCGCTGCTGAATATGGGTGTGGATGTTGTGGCCATAGATGCCGACGACAATTTACTGCAATCGCTGCCCGGTCATCAATTGGACCTAGTGTTTATTGCTCTCCATGGCCCCGGCGGTGAAGACGGCACGCTTCAGGGTGCCTTGGAGTATCTCAAACTTCCCTACACCGGCAGTGGCGTGTTGGCCTCGGCTCTGGCGATGGACAAGTTGCGCTGCAAGCAGATGTGGCAGGGCATAGGTTTGCCGACCACTGATTTTGCATTGCTAGAGGCCGATTCAGATTGGTCTGCAGAGCTCCAGCGTTTGGGTGGCCAGGTGATGGTTAAGCCCGCCGCCGAGGGTTCTAGTATTGGTATGAGCTGCGCTGCAACCCCAGAACAGTTGCAGGCCGCTTGGGCTGATGCGTCTCAGTACAACACTGCAGTGATTGCCGAGCCACTGTTGCCGGGGCCGGAATATACCGTAGCGATTTTGGATGGCCAGGTACTGCCCTCTATCCGGATTGAGTCAAACGCCGAGTTTTATGACTACCAGGCGAAATATTTCTCTGATCAAACCCAGTATCTCTGCCCTAGTGAGCTATCTGAGAGCCGTGAGCAAGAACTTCAAACTCTCTGCTTGCAGGCCTTTGATTCAGTTGGCTGTCGCGGTTGGGGACGGGTCGATGTGATGGTTGATCATCAGGGTCAATTCCAGTTGCTCGAAGTGAATACAGTGCCGGGCATGACCAGTCACAGCTTGGTGCCCATGGCTGCCAAGGCCGCTGGTTTGAGTTTTGATCAGCTGGTTGAAAAAATTCTTGCGGGAGCCCTGTAATGGTCAATGCCAAACGCCAGGATGATCAGGATTCAGGTTCGCTACTGGAAACCGCTGGTAACCACTTGGCGCGGATTATGTTGGTTAGCGTGCTGGCCTTAGTGGGTTATGGCGGCAGCTTGCTTTACAAACAAATTGATAAGCCATTGACCAATGTGATGATCGGCGGTGACTTCACTTATTTGCAGCCCGCTGAGCTGAGCCAATTGCTCGCTGGAGAAGTGAATGGCGGATTTTTAAGCGTAGATTTGGCTGGCCTCAGGCAGGTATTGAGAGAACACCCCTGGGTAAGGGATGTATCCATAGGTCGCGAGTGGCCTTCGATGTTAAAAGTCGAAGTCACTGAAGAAGTGCCCATAGCGCGCTGGGGCAAAAAGGGCTTTCTCAATCGTCTGGGTGAAGAACTGATTATTGAAAACAACAGTCATCTGAGTGCACTGCCGGTACTGAGGGCTGATACCGGCAGCTCACGTGAAATGATGGAGAACTATCAGTTAATGACTGAATTACTAGTACCCACTGGACTTAAGATTGCTGAGCTACAGCGCGATAGCCTGGGTGTTTGGTACTTGGATACAGCGCCTGGAGTACGCATGGTGATTGGCCGTGATCAAATTAGTGAGAAGATCCGCCGCTTTAATTTGGTTTGGGCTGCTGGACTTAATAAATATGTAAAAAATATCGCAGCTGTAGATCTGCGCTATCCCAATGGAATGGCTGTTGCCTGGCGCGAAACTGCGCTGGCGTTACAGCAAAATAGCAATAGACAAGACAGTGAGAGAGTAACTCAAAACGACACTCAAAACGACACTCAAAATGACACTCAAAATGACAATACAGCCCCTGTTCAGGCATAACAGCGAGTTGGTGAGGTAAGAGTATGGCCAGTGCAAATGAAGAAAATATGATCGTCGGGTTGGATATAGGTACCTCCAAGATCGTCGCTATAGTCGGTTCGATCGGCGAGCGCGGTGAGCTTGAAATTATAGGTACCGGAAGCTATCCCTCGTCCGGTCTAAAAAAGGGCGTGGTGGTGAATATTGAAGCCACGGTGAACTCGATTCAGCGCGCCATCGAAGAAGCTGAGTTGATGGCCGGCTGCTCAATTCACTCGGTATATGCCGGTATTGCTGGCAGCCATATTCGCAGCCTTAACTCCCATGGAATTGTCGCGATTCGCGATCGTGAAGTGCAGGAGCTGGATGTGGATCGGGTTTTGGATGCCGCTAGAGCAGTGGCGATTCCAGCAGATCAGGAAATCCTTCATGTGCTGTCTCAGGAATTTATTATCGACAACCAAGAGGGCGTTCACGAGCCCATAGGTATGTCTGGTGTCCGTCTTGAAGCCAAAGTGCATCTAGTGACCTGCGCTGCGAATGCTGCCCAGAACATTAAAAAATGTATCCGTCGCTGTGGTCTTGAAGTGGAAGATGTAGTTCTCGAGCAACTAGCGTCCAGCGATGCAGTGCTCACAGAGGATGAAAAGCAGTTAGGTGTGGCACTGGTGGATATTGGCGGCGGAACATCGGATATCGCCATCTACACCGAGGGCGCTATTCGCTATACCGGCGTTATTCCAATTGCCGGTGATCAGGTAACCAATGATATCGCCATGGCGCTGCGCACACCGACGCCACATGCAGAAGAACTGAAAATTAAATACGCCTGTGCACTGGCGAAATTGGCGCGTCCAGAAGAGACCGTTAAAGTGCCTAGCGTCGGCGATCGAGAGGCTCGGGATCTGTCTCGTCAATCGCTTGCCGAAGTGGTCGAACCACGCTATGACGAACTGTTTACGCTGATTCAAGCGGAAATCCGTCGCAGCGGTTTTGAAGAATTGATTGCCGCAGGTGTAGTACTAACCGGCGGCACATCGAAGATGGAAGGTGTGGTTGAGCTGGCGGAGGAAATCTTCCATATGCCAGTGCGAATCGGCACGCCGGTCAACATCAAAGGTCTCTCGGATGTGGTCAATAATCCGATCTATTCCACTGGTGTTGGTCTGTTACATTTTGGAGCCCAAGCTCAGCGTAAGCAGAGTGCGGGAGACACAGTAAAGGGTCCATCGCAGAGCTGGTTTAGCAAGCTCAAAAATTGGACTCAGGGTGGTTTGTAAAGGTCATCAATATTGATGGCTATTATTTTTTAATTGAGAGGCGCAAGGGGAAACATATGTTTGAATTAGTAGAGAGCATTCCAAAGAATGCAGATATCAAGGTAATCGGAGTCGGTGGCGGCGGTGGCAACGCAGTCCGTCATATGATGGAAGGCAATATCGATGGCGTGCAGTTTATCTGTGCTAACACCGATGCCCAATCACTCAACGATCTGAGCAATGCCACTGTATTGCAGCTTGGCGGAACACTGACCAAAGGTCTGGGCGCTGGTGCCAATCCTGAAGTCGGTCGTCAGGCCGCTCTAGAAGACAAAGAGCGTATTGCCCAGGCGATTGAAGGCGCCGATATGGTGTTTATTACCGCTGGTATGGGTGGTGGCACAGGTACTGGTGCCGCGCCGGTGATTGCGGAAGTCGCCAAGCAGATGGGTATTCTTACCGTCGGCGTAGTGACCCGTCCCTTTGCCTTTGAAGGCCGCAAGCGCATGGATATTGCCAATCAGGGCATAGCTCAGCTTAAAGAGCGTGTAGATTCACTGATTATCGTGCCCAACGAGAAGCTGCTTCAGGTTCTCGGCAAAGATATGACTGTACTGAATGCCTTTAAACAGGCCAACAATGTCCTCTTTGGCGCGGTTCAGGGCATCGCAGATCTGATCTTGCTCGAAGGCCTGATCAACGTCGATTTCGCCGATGTGCGCACCGTAATGTCTGAAATGGGCATGGCGATGATGGGTACTGGCGAAGCCAGTGGTGAAGATCGCGCGATTATCGCCGCAGAGAGCGCGATCAAGTGCCCACTGTTGGAAGATGTGAATCTTCAGGGCGCCAAAGGTATTCTGGTCAATATCACCAGTGGTTATGACCTTACCCTGGGTGAATTTGAAGATGTGGGTAATATTATCCGCGACTTCTCTGACGAAGATGCCACCGTTATTGTCGGTAGTGTATTTGATCCAGAGCTCACTGATAGCCTGCGTGTAACAGTGGTTGCCACCGGCCTTAAAGAGCCAGGTGAGAAGCGCCCGCCAATGAGCGTAGTAGTGGATAACCCACCGCGCACCTCACGTGGCGAAGTGGATTACGACAGTCTGGTTAAGCCAACTGTTACTCGTCGTGGTCAGGGCGCTGGACAATCCACTGCTCGCAAGATGGATCTGCAAGCTGATCCAGAGCTCGATTATCTCGACGTTCCAGCCTTTTTGCGCAAGCAAGCGGACTGATAAAAGCGCTAGAAACCGTGCCCTCTGTCACCTTCGCCTCAGATTTAAAATCTTGGTGATAGGGGGTATCTCTGGTAATATCCCGACCTTTCAGTAAGAGAGTTTGGGCATGATAAAGCAGCGCACGTTAAAAAACGTGATACGTGCAACTGGCGTGGGTCTCCACTCCGGCGACAAGGTCTACCTGACGCTGCACCCTGCTGAACCGGATACGGGCATTGTCTTTCGCCGTACCGATCTCGATCCCGTTGTTGAAATTCCAGCCAAGGCCGAAAATGTCGGCGACACCAAGCTCTCCACTACCCTAATGAATGGCGATGTGCGCGTTAGCACCGTCGAACATTTAATGTCGGCTTTTGCCGGACTGGGAATCGATAATCTGATTGTCGATGTCTCCGGCCCTGAAGTTCCGATTATGGATGGCAGCGCCAGCCCCTTTGTATTCTTGCTGCAATCAGCGGGTATCCGCGAGCAGGACGCAGCGAAGAAATTTATTCGCGTGACTCGAGATGTCACCATTCAGCAGGATGACAAGGCAGTTACCTTTAAGCCTTTTGACGGCTTTAAAGTGAATTTCGAAATTGATTTTGATCACCCAGTGTTTAAAACTCAGGTCCTGACCGCCAGCGTTGATTTTTCCAGCACCTCATTTGTAAAAGAAGTCAGCCGTGCACGCACCTTTGGTTTTATGCACGAGTTTGAATACTTGCGCTCCGTGGGTCTGGCTCGCGGTGGCAGCTTTGAAAACGCCATCGTGGTGGATGATCTGAAGATATTGAATGAAGATGGCCTGCGCTACGAAGATGAATTTGTAAAACATAAAATTCTTGATGCCATAGGTGATCTCTATCTTTTGGGCAATAGCCTAATCGGTGAATTTAGCGCCCATAAATCCGGCCATGCACTCAACAATACCGCGCTTCGAGCACTGATTGCAGACACCGATGCCTGGGAGGTTGTGACATTTGTCGACAATCCAGAAGATGTGCCGATTAAGTATATGAAAGCGAGCTAGATCTTTATTTAGGTCAGTAGGTAAGTAGACATTCAAACCAAGCGTTAATAGACAGCAGAAACCAGAGAGCGGGTTATCAAGCGACAGTGAAAATCATTCTGATCAGCAACCGGGCCGAAAAAGTCCGCACCCTGAGCCTCAATAGTTGGGCCAAAGGACTGCTGTCTGTCTTACTGCTGGGCATACCGGTCGCCACTGGCACCCTCTTAGGCGTCAAAATCGCCGACGGTCGCTGGGAACTCCTCGTCGAAAATAATATTAGTGAGATGCAGCATGAGCTGGTCCTGCAGCAGCAGGAAGTCGACAGTGCGCGCGATGAAGCCAGTCGCACCCTAACTGCGATGACCGTCAAACTGGCCGACATGCGCTCGCGTCTGATTCGTCTTGATGCGCTGGGTGAAAGACTGACGCAGATTGCCCGCCTTGAAGATGGTGAATTTAATTTCTCCGACACGCCTGGCATTGGTGGCCCAGAGGGTTCGCCACTGCAGCGCAGTATTAGTGCAATCAGTGTGCAGCCAGAGTTAACTGCGATATTTGACAAGCTAGACCGCAAGCTTGAAAACCGTGAATCACAGTTGCAGATACTCACCTCCATGATGTCCGACAGCAGGCTTAGGAAAGAGCAGACTGTCGCTGGCAGGCCTATCACTAAAGGCTGGATGTCCTCCTCATATGGCATGCGCTCAGATCCGTTTCACGGTGAACAGCGCTGGCATGCAGGCGTTGATTTTGCCGGTAAAAAAGGATCAGAAATAGTTGCCGTCGCGTCCGGCGTAGTGACCTGGTCGGGAAAACGCAGCGGTTATGGCGATATGGTCGAAATCAACCATGGCGACGGTTTTGTCACCCGCTACGGGCACAATGATGAGAATCTAGTGACCCTTGGCAGCATAGTTAAAAAAGGCCAGCAGATTGCTCGCATGGGCAGCTCCGGTCGTTCCACTGGCCCTCATGTCCACTTCGAAGTGTTTAAAAACGGTCGCACCGTCGATCCTGCAAGCTATATCCACAAGACCCACCGCTAATTCCTCTTTACTCTTTCAGTAAGGCCCCTGCACACGGCGTAAAGCCCTAAGCACAATCGGTCTACACTGTGGTTATCTATTCCTTTTGAAGTCTCCTTATCTATTGATGGAAAAATGTAATGTTCGCGAATATGTTTAAGAAAGTTTTCGGCTCCAAGAATGACCGAGAAATACGCAAATTAGGCAAAACAGTTGTTCAGATCAATCAGCTAGAAGCCGGTTTAGCCGCGCTCAGTGATGCCGATCTGAAGGCAGAAACTCTCCGTCTGAGGGGCAAACTTGAAGACGGCAGCAGTCTGGATCAGCTTTTGCCCGAAGCCTTTGCCCTGGTCCGTGAGACCTCCAACAGAGTCATGGGCATGCGTCACTTTGATGTGCAGATGATCGGTGGCATGGCACTGCATCAGGGTCGCATCGCAGAGATGCGCACCGGTGAAGGTAAAACCTTGGTGGCCACATTGGCCGCCTATTTGAATGCACTGCCGGCCAACGGTGTGCACGTGATCACGGTGAATGATTATCTCGCCCGTCGCGATGCCCAGTGGATGGCGCCGCTGTATCAGGCTCTGGGACTCTCGGTTGGCGTGATTCAGTCCTATCAGGGACCAGACAGCCCCAACTCTTTTCTTATGGATCAGGGTGATGAGACATTGCGTCCCAGTAGTCGTCGCGAAGCCTATACCGCGGATATCACCTATGGCACCAACAATGAATTTGGTTTTGACTACTTGCGCGACAATATGGCCCTGCGTCAGGATGATAAATCCCAGCGCGGGCTAAGCTTTGCCATAGTCGATGAAGTAGATTCGATCCTGATCGATGAAGCGCGCACGCCACTGGTTATCTCCGGCGCCGCTCAAGATAGCTCCTCTCTCTACCGCAGCGTCAACGCCCTCACTCTGAAACTGGCGTCGGGCACTGAAGAAGAGCCGGGTGATTTTATTGTCGATGAAAAGACCCGCTCAGTAGAACTTTCGGAAGACGGCTTTCAGAAAGTGGAAGATATCCTGATAAAAGAGGGATTACTCACTGCTGACGAGAGTCTCTACCAGGCGGCTAATTTGGGTCTACTGCATCATGTGCACTCGGCACTGCGCGCACAGAACCTGTTTCAGCGCGATGTTGAATATATTGTTGAAGATAACCAAGCAGTATTGATTGATGAGCACACCGGCCGCACCATGCCTGGCCGTCGTCTATCTGAGGGTTTGCATCAGGCGATTGAAGCCAAAGAAGGGCTCAATATTCAGCAAGAGAGCCAGACTCTGGCCTCCACCACTTTCCAGAATTACTTCCGCCTCTACGAAAAGCTCGCCGGCATGACCGGTACTGCCGACACCGAAGCCTTCGAATTCCAACAGATCTACGGTCTAGAGGTGATGGTTATCCCGACCAATGTTGAGGTAAAACGCCAAGATCTCAATGACTTGGTGTTTTTAACCCAGGAAGAAAAGTTTGAAGCGGTGATCGAAGATATCGCCGATATCACTAAAAAAGGCGCGCCCGTTTTAGTCGGCACCGCATCGGTTGAAACCTCAGAGTTACTCTCCCAGATGCTCAAAAAAGCGGGGGTTAAGCACAATGTACTCAACGCCAAGCAGCACGAGCGTGAAGCCAACATTATTGTCGAAGCGGGACGCCCTGGAGCGGTCACCATCGCCACTAATATGGCCGGTCGCGGTACCGATATTGTGCTCGGCGGCAATGTAGAAGCCGAGATCAAAGAACTGGATAACCCCAGTGAAACTCGATTGGCAACTCTTCGATCTGAGTGGCAAGAGCGTCATAAGACCGTGATCGACGCTGGCGGTCTGCACATAGTTGCCACCGAACGTCACGAGTCACGTCGTATTGATAATCAGCTACGCGGTCGCTCCGGTCGTCAGGGTGATCCCGGCGTATCAAGGTTCTATCTGTCCCTCGAAGATCCACTGATGCGTTTATTCGCCTCCGACCGAATTAAAAATATGATGCGCTCCATGGGCATGGAACACGGCGAGTCTATAGAGCACAGCATGGTAACCAATGCCATTGTTAAAGCTCAGCGCAAAGTCGAAGGTCGCAACTTTGATATTCGTAAGCATTTGCTGGAATACGACGATGTGGCCAATGACCAGCGTCAGGTGATCTATCAGCAGCGCAACGATCTGCTTGAAGATGGCGATATCTCCGACGTGATTACCGCAGTTCGTGAGGATGTAGTGACCCAGTCTATGGAGATGTTTATCCCGCCCCAGAGTCTCGAAGAACAGTGGGATATCGAAGGCTTGGAAAAATCTCTGCACACAGACTTCACACTGCAGCTGCCGATAGCGCAGTGGCTTGAAGAAGACAGTCGTCTCGATGAAGAGACTCTTCGCGCGCGGGTTATTGAGCTGGTGGAAGAGGATTATCAGACACGCTACGCCGATGTTGGTGCACAGATGCGTGAAGTGGAGCGTCAGATTATGCTGCAGGTGCTCGACACCCAGTGGAAAGACCACCTCGCCAATATGGACCAGCTGCGTCAGGGTATTGGTCTGCGCGCCTACGCCCAGAAAAACCCCAAGCAGGAATATAAGCGCGAATCCTTTGCCATGTTCGAAGAACTATTGGCCAATATCAAATATGAAACCATTCGTTTCCTCAGCCATATTCAAGTGGCCAGCGATGAGGATATGCGCAAACTGGAAGCTCAGCGTCGCAAAGAGCAGGAAGGGCGTGAGTATCAGCATGCCCAGTCAGCCAATCTCGCTCAAGAGACGGGTGAAGAGGGCGCACCTGCTGCACAGCCGGTTCAACGTCTCGGACCCAAGGTAGGGCGCAATGATCCCTGCCCCTGCGGTTCCGGGAAAAAGTACAAGCAGTGCCACGGAAAAATTAGTTAATCCCATTTAGAACAGATAGAGATTGGAAATAAAAATGGCTACAGGTAATAAACCTTTTCCACAGATGCATCGAGTTGCCGGGTTCAAACTGGGCACTACCAGTGCCGGGATTAAAACCCCGGGACGCAGTGACTTGGTAGTGATGGAGCTGCAGCCCGGCTCTGCAGTGGCCGGCGTATTTACCCAAAATGCCTTTTGCGCCGCACCTGTGGTGGTTGCCAAACAACACCTTAGTAGCGCAGCGCCAAGATACCTAGTTACCAATACAGGCAATGCCAATGCCGGCACTGGCGAGCAGGGCATGATTGATGCCCAGGCAAGCTGTATAGCGCTGGCAGAGCTCCAGGGGGTTTCCACAGATCAGGTGCTACCGTTCTCCACCGGTGTGATTGGTGAGCCACTGCCCATCGAGAAACTTCTCGCAGCACTGCCCGCAGCCGTGGCCGCATTAGATGAAAATACCTGGGCCTCTGCCGCCGAAGGTATCTTAACCACCGATACCAGACCCAAAGGCGCGAGCCTGCAATACCAGCCAGACAGCGCCACCGACAAGTTGATTACCATTACGGGCATCACCAAAGGCTCGGGCATGATTAAGCCCAATATGGCCACCATGCTTGGCTATGTGGCCACCGACGCCCAGGTCGATTCGGAACTACTCCAGCGTGCCCTGAGACTGGTAGCGAATAAATCTTTTAACCGCATCACCGTAGACAGCGACACCTCCACCAATGACGCCGTTATCCTAGTGGCCACAGGAGCCAGCGGGATTCATATTGATGAAAGCAATTTCGAACACTTTGTGGCCCAGCTAGAAATCGTCTTTATCGAGCTGGCTCAGTCGATTATTCGCGATGGCGAAGGGGCGAGTAAGTTTGTTTCGGTAGTGGTCGACGGCGCATTGGATTCAGCGGAAGCGCTTAAAGTTGCCTACACTGTTGCCGAATCACCACTGGTAAAAACGGCCCTAGCAGCATCGGACGCCAACTGGGGGCGCATACTTGCCGCCGTCGGCCGTGCCGGAGTCGAGGATCTCGATGTTAGTCGCGTCTCGGTTCGCCTCAATGAGGTGCTAATCGTTGAGGCCGGAGGCCGAGCCGCCAGCTACACCGAAGCCGCAGGCGAAGCGGCCATGGCCCCAGAGGATATTACCATTCACATTTCTCTCAATCGTGGTGCCCCGGAAAAAACCGTCACTGAAACCATCTGGACCACCGACCTGACCTATGAGTATGTGCGCATCAATGCTGAATACCGTACTTAAACGCGTCTTTAAGTTCACACCGTGAAACGTATTCACGTAGTGGCCGCGATTATTGTCGGTCCAGATCAGCAGATCTTTATCTCACGACGCGGCGAGCATCTTCATCAGGGTGGACTCTGGGAATTTCCCGGTGGCAAAGTGGAAGTCGGCGAAAATCCCGACATCGCTCTGGCCCGAGAACTATTTGAAGAAATCGATATTCGTGTCACTGCCGCGCAACCTTATATGCAGGTGGAACACGACTATGCGGATAAAAAAGTCTTGTTAGATATCTGGCAGGTCGATGATTTTTCTGGGGACCCCCGCGGCAAAGAAGGGCAGCAATGTCGCTGGTTGAGTCTGGAACAGTTGCTGGGAACAGTTACCCGACCAGCAGAGGCTGATGATCTATGTTTCCCCGCTGGCAATCAGCCGATTCTTCAGCGTCTTGCTGAACAGGGCCTCAAGACCCCAATATCCAAAGGTTAGCAGGGCTTAAGAATCCAATAAATCCGGATCAATCATCCCGGCACTGCGCAACTCTCTCGCTAATTGGTCCGAATCCATGACCTCTGGATCTAGCAGTGCAGCACCTTTAATGGCAAAACTCTCCTGAGCCCAGTCACCAAAATCAATCTGCTGACAGCGCTGACAACAGAATGGACGAAACGGAAATTTGTCCGTCCACTCAATTTGGGTCTTACAGGTTGGGCAATTTAATTTGGTTGCGCTACTCATTGGCGTTGTTCCTAACTGGCTGAGTGTCTTTTCTACAAAAAATGGTCAAATTTACAGAGGTAAGCTGAGAAGTGTCTGGTGAACTGCAGTCACTCGGGCTGCCAATGTGTCCAGAGACTCACTATTATCCAACACTATATCAGCGCGTGATAGCTTTTCCTCGCGGGGCATTTGAGCATCGATAATTCGTTGAATTTGATCCGCTTGATTGCCGTCCCGTGCGCAGGCCCGCTCTATTTGCAGCGCTTCCGGCAGATCCACCAGCACTGTCTTGTGCACCAATTGATGCTGGTCGGTTTCAAATAGCAGCGGCGATTCGAGAATCACATAGGGGCTGGTGGCGGCTTTTAACTGCTCGATAATCCAGTCGCGAATAAGGGGATGTAGCAGTGACTCAAGCCAGAGTTTCTGGGCAGGGTCAGTGAAAATAATTTGCCGCAGCGCAGCGCGATCTAAACTGCCATCCGCCTGAATAATCTGGCTGCCAAACTGCGCACTGATGGCCGCTAGGGCTGGCATACCGGGTTCAACTACTGCGCGAGACGCCTGATCTGCATCCACCGTTTCAATGCCGAGCTGACGAAAGGCTTCAGCCACAGTGCTTTTGCCACTGCCAATACCACCGGTCAAGCCGATAATCAGAGAGCTAGAACCAGAACCAGAACTAGATCCAGAACTAGATCCAGAACTAGAACCAGAACCAGAGTTAGGGGTGGATACTGTTGATTTCACAATAGAACGCCATAATGGTGGAGCGTAAAAACGACTACTTTAAGCGCTGACCCTAAAGTCCAAATACACTTAAATACGAGCCGAGGATCTTATCACCCCAAATTAAAGCAATCCAACCTGCCATGGCTAAAAATGGTCCAAAGGCCATGGGAACCTGTCTCTCTCTGGTATTCATAAGCAGACCTGCAACACCCACCAGAGCACCGACAAAGGTCGACAAAATAATAATCAGCGGCAGCATCTGCCAGCCCATCCAGGCACCCAGAGCGGCGAGTAACTTAAAGTCGCCATAGCCCATGCCCTCTTTGCCCGTTATTAGCTTAAACAGCCAAAATACCGACCACAGGGAAAGATATCCGGCCAACGCGCCAACCACCGCCTCATTTAGCGGAACAAAAGTGCCATTGAGATTGGCAAACAGACCCAGCCATAGCAGCGGCAGAGTGATTTGATCTGGCAGCAGCTGTTCGCGGAAATCAATCCCGGTAAGGGCAATTAATACCCAGGTAAACATCAGGCAGTAGGCCGCCATCAATGACTGACCAAACTGAAAAACAATAAACGCCGTGGCCAGTGCACTGACCAATTCCACCAGAGGATACTGAATTGAAATAGGCGTTGAGCAGGCTTTGCACTTGCCGCGCAAAAGCACATAGCTCACGAGTGGAATATTGTGCCAGGGCTTGATTGGCACGCCACATGAAGGGCAGCGAGATGCAGGTGCCGACAGAGATAAGACCTCTTCGGGCTCTGCGGATTCTTCGGCTAACGCATTAGTCAGGCCAAGAAAATCCTCAGACTCACGGCGCCAGCTGTTTTTTAACTGTTCGGGGAAACGCAGAATCACCACATTGAGAAAACTGCCAATAATTAAACCAAAGGGGAAGGCAGCGATGGCAAGTGCCGTGGCGGATAAAGAGGCGGTAGCGGATAGACCGGTTTCTAAAAGCATAGATTATTCACAGTTGGGGCCCAGCCTGTGAGTCAGCGCCGGGCGGTTTACAGAATTCGTTGAGGGTTTTCGTTGAGAGCTCATTAAGAGCCCATGAAGAGTAATCTAGACCACAACAAACCCAATTAACATTCTATTAGCGCCTGCGAGGTATTAAACCACATTACCCAGCTGGAATATTGGCAGATACATAGCGATCATCAGGCCGCCCACCAAAACCCCCAGCACCGACATAATCAGTGGCTCCAGCAGACTGGTCAGATTATCCACTGAGTTGTCTACCAGCTCCTCATAGTGCAGCGCTGCTTTCTCCAGCATTTCGTCCAGCGCCCCAGACTCCTCACCAATCGCAGTCATCTGCTGTAATAATATGGGGAACATCTGTGTTGTCTTGATCGCCATCTGCAGCTGCACACCAGTGGTGACATCATCGCGAACCTTTAAAATCGCATCGTGATAGAGCGCATTACCCGCCGCACCTGCTACCGACTCAAGAGCGTCAACTATAGGCACACCAGCGGCAAAGGTAGTGGCCAGGGTGCGAGCAAAACGCGCCACAACGGAGTTGTAAATAATACCGCCAATAATCGGCAGTTTTAAAGAATAGCGATCCACCTCATAGGCAAACGTCTTTGAGCGAAAACGCGCCTCCTTAAAGGCATAGAGCCCGATGCCAACCGCCACTAATATAATCAGCCAATACTCCTGCATCATCTCCGACAGGCCCAGTACAAACAATGTAAAGGCCGGCAGATCCGCGCCAAAGCTACTAAAGGTCTCAGCAAATACAGGGACCACCTTAATCAGCAGGATCGCTGTGACCACCATAGCCACCACCAATACAGCTATAGGGTAGGTGAGGGCTTTTTTAATCTTGGCTTTTAACTGTTCAGTCTTCTCTTTATAGGTCGCCACCCTATCGAGCATGGTCTCCAGGGCACCGGCGGTCTCACCAGAATCCACCAGACTGCAAAACAGGTCATCAAAATAGCGTGGGCTGCCGCGCAGAGCATTGGAAAAACTGCCACCAGCTGCCACATCGTCGCGGATCTGATGGATCAGTGCCTGCATGGTCGGGTTATCAAAGCCATCGGCGACAATATCGAAAGATTGCACCAGAGGCACCCCAGCTTTCATCATGGTGGCCAACTGTCGGGTAAACAGCGCTATATCCCCGGGCACAATTTTTTTAGCTTTGCTAAATAGCGGTTTGGGTTTTTTCTTGATCGATGTAGAGATAATCCCCTGCTTGCGCAAATGACCTTTTACCGCCATTAAGCTGTCGGCATTAATCTCCCCCTGAACTTTCTCACCTTTGCGGTTTTTACCGCGATAGATAAACAGCTGGTTTTCGGCAGTCGTAGCCATACCCTTTTTCCTTCCTTGTTATTGTCTACTAATCCTTGGTGATACGGTTAGCTTCTTCAATACTAATTAGACCCTGAGCCGCCTTGCGTAAAGCGGATTTGCGCAAGGGCCTAAAACCTTCCTTGATTGCAGCTTCGAGAATATCCAGTGAACTGCCCCCCTGCATAATAATCCGTGAAATGGCCGGACTGATTTTAAGCGTTTCATAAACCCCGACACGGCCTTTATAACCATTGCTACAGAGGGTGCAACCCACCGGCTTATAAACGGTAATCTGTTCCCGGGGAATACCAATATCGTCAAAGCCCTCTTCGGTCAGCACATTGTCAGGAATGTCATCGAAGGGCTGGCGGCACTGAGAGCAGAGCTTGCGCCCAAGACGCTGGGCGATAATCAAATTCACCGAGGTCGCCACATTAAATGCTGGCACACCCATATTTAACAGTCGGGTCAATGTTTCAGGGGCACTGTTAGTGTGCAATGTCGAAAGCACAAGGTGACCGGTCTGAGCCGCCTTAATGGAAATCTCCGCCGTCTCCAGATCCCGAATCTCACCCACCATCACCACATCCGGATCCTGGCGCAAAAATGAACGCAGCGCCTCGGCAAAGGAGAGTCCGACGCGCATATTAATCTGGGTTTGGTTGATGCCTTCCATATTGATTTCGATAGGGTCCTCAGCAGTGGAGATATTGCGCTCCGTGGTATTGAGGATATTGAGGCCGGTATAGAGAGAGACTGTCTTGCCACTCCCTGTGGGTCCAGTCACCAGAATCATTCCCTGAGGGCGCGCCAGGGCATCCATATACAGCTGCTTTTGATCGTCCTCATAGCCCAGCGCTTCAATGCCCATCTTGGCACTGCCCGGATCGAGAATCCGCAGTACAATTTTCTCACCAAACTGCAGGGGCAATGTATTGACTCGAAAGTCGATGGCTTTATCTTTCGACAGCTTTAGTTTCACCCGGCCATCCTGAGGCACACGGCGCTCAGAGATATCCATACGCGACATCACCTTTAACCGTGCTGCCAGACGCGGAGCCAAATTAGCTGGGGGTCGTGACATCTCTTGCAGAATACCGTCGACGCGAAAGCGCACCCGGTATGTTTTTTCATAGGGCTCAAAGTGAATATCTGACGCGCCAAGACGAATCGCATCCAGAAGCATCTTATTCACAAAGCGCACAATCGGCGCATCGTCATCGCCATTGCTATCAGCACCATCTGCGGATTCAGCGCTCTCGTCCACTGCCTCCATATCCAGATCATCCAGATGCACATCATCCATGGTACCCAGAGCCTGGCCTATATCACTGGTGCTGGCGCCTTCCTGCCACTTCTCCAAGGTTTCGCTAATTTCCGAATAGAGTGCCAGCACGGGTTCCACTGCCACGCCGGCCTGAAATTGAATCTCGGTAATTGCCCGCTGGTTAGTCGGATCGGCAATCGCCAAAAATAGACGCTTGCCACGGACCATCAAGGGGATCGCCTGATGCTTTTTTAGCAGCTTGCTGTCCACTACATCGCGAGGGAAATAGTCAGGGTTATGTTTGTCGAGGGCGTAGAGCGGAATACCAAACTCTTTTGAAGCAGACTCGCCAATCTGATGTGACGAGAGCAACTGTTTGTCGCAGAGATACTGTACCAGAGAGATCTTTTTGGTCTTGGCGCTAGCCGTAGCTTCCTCTATAACCGTGGCAGCGATTAGCTGATCATCCACCAAGCGCTTTGGCAGTCCATGCAGTGCTATCTGGGGCATATTCATATAGCGATCATCCTTAATTAACAGTATTCGTAAGTCTACTGAGCGTTTTTAAGCTATGCCGTGCCAAGTGCCGCAGAACAAAAAATATTTTGTGAACCCCATAACAGTCTATTTAAAAACAGTTGGCATAGCTGGTTGGCCTGCTCTGCAAATGCTACTTCTATAGCAAGTTATGGGTTTTTTTAAGGCAGATATAAAAAGTCTATTTTTGATTAGGGCGGTTTTTAAAAAAATCAGTTTTCAGCTGACAAAAAAAGTCACTAACTGACGGGGCGCTGTTTATTCGCGAGATAAAAAAGCGTAAAAATTTAAATTTAAGAAATAAAAAATATTTAAGTTATTGAAAAGTATGATTAATTTAATGTTGGCATAGCAATTGCTATTCCATCGATGTGCAGAGTCATTTGCCAGTTAACTGGAATAACGAATTTTTAATCTAATGGAGAGTAGTTATGAAGACGAATAAAAAGCAAAGTGGTTTTACCCTAATCGAACTGATGATCGTTGTGGCGATTATTGGTATTTTGGCGTCAGTGGCATTACCTGCATATCAGAGCTACACCGTGAGGGCAAAAATGTCGGAAGTGATTTTGGCTGGATCTGCTTGTCGAACTTCAATCACTGAAGTAACGCAAACTACAACTGGAACAGCGCTCCCTAGTACTTGGGGGTGTGAAACTAGTGCTTCACCAAGTAAATATGTTGCGTCAGTTACCACTTCAAATCTTGGTGTTGTGACAATAACTACTCAAGGCTTTGGTGATACTGCAATAGATGCTAAGACCATTGATATGGTTCCATATTCAAACAACACTACGGCTCTCGCAAATGACGATGTTGGAATTGCGATTTACAAATGGATTTGTGATGGTGGCGCCACTGACCCCGTCCCGGATGAATACCTGCCAGGATCTTGCAGAGGCTAACATTCAAGTACGAAAAAGGCTCCCTCGGGAGCCTTTTTTTATGGCTTTCTAAAACCCTAATCCACCAGCCTCATCGACAAATCCACCGCCCGAATATGCTTAGTAATACTCCCAGATGAAATAAAGTCCACCGCCCCATGGCTATAGGCATTAATTTTCTCTTCGGTAATATCCCCTGAAACTTCAATCTTAGTCTCGCCCAAATCTATAGATGACAGCGCCTCTATATCCGCTGGTGAGAAGTTATCCAACATCACCACATCGGCTTTGGCAGCCAGTGCCTGATGCAGTTCAGCCAGCGTTTCCACCTCCACTTCCACCAGCTTATCCGCGGCGATCTCACGGGCTTTGGCTATAGCCTGGCCGATCCCACCGCAGGCGGCTATATGATTCTCTTTGATCAGGAAGGCATCATAGAGACCAATACGATGATTTTGGCATCCGCCCACGGCAGCGGCATACTTTTGTGCCAGACGCAGGCCGGGAATGGTTTTGCGGGTATCCAGTATTTTAATCTGGCTATTGGCACTGTTTAAACTGATATCAGCATATTGACGGGCAGTGGTGGCGGTGGCGGACAGAGTCTGCAAAAAATTCAGCGCGGCGCGTTCCCCGGTGAGCAGCACTCGAGTATTGCCGTGCAGGGTAAACAGTTTTTGATTGGGACTCACGCTTTCCCCTTCGTTGATATGCCATTCGATCTGCGTGCTCTCTAAGGGCTCATCTGTCTGCTTGGCTGTTGCACTGTCTAACTGGCGAAAAACTTCATCCACCCAGGGGCGTCCGCAAATCACCGCCTGATCACGACTGATCACCAAGGCGCTGGCGCGTTGCTGTTGCGGGATTAGCTGGGCAGTAATATCGCCGCTGCCAATATCCTCTTCAAGGGCACGGGCTACGCAGTGGGGAATATCCGCGAGAATGTCGTCGGATACAGTGGGTAATTGCGCCTGTTCGGTACTGGCCATTAGCTTCTCAATAGTCTGTTTTAAGGTGGCATTGTCTGTGTCTGTGTCTGTGTCTTGAGACCTTGAGTAGTAGGCCCAGTGACGCCGGGCGAAATTATAGCAGCATTGATTGAGGACATATTCAGTGTGGGAAAAATTTAGCCGGGGTTTTTTTATGTGAACTGGTTCAAAAAGGTCCATACTTGAACGATTAAATAGTTGATTATTCGCTGATTATCAAAAACCAGTCGACCAGTGAAGGCTCGTAAAGGCTCTTAAAGAAAAGTCGCGCCATAAGGATGGCAGGTAATGAGTAAAGGATCTCATCAAAGACAGCAACAGCTCCTAAAGATGTTGAGGCGACAATGCCAGCAACATCTAACTGATGCCTTCGATAAATTTCAGCCAATCTCTGCCGCCAGGCTAACCGCCCTGGCGGAAAATGCGCCCAGCAACCGTCTACAAACTCTCTACTTGGATACTCAGCGCCAGCTGCGCCTTTACTCTGCTGAAATTGAGCGGCGCGCCATCGACAGCGCGCTTAAGCCGCTTTGGCTATCTGATTTTGTGCAGTCCGATCTTGCAATGGATATCAGTGATCGGACCGCAGAGTTTATGGGCTCCGGGGATAGTGCAGAGCCTAATTCCGCAGATAAAAATGCGAAGCCCAAGGGGCGCTCACAACGGGACGCCGGTGACAGTCTAACGTTACTCGAGCATGATGACCTCGAAGTGATGATTGCCTTAGATAATAGTTCCAGTTCTGTGCGCGAAGCGCTGGGCAGCGAGCTCTATGAGCTGGAGGGGCGTTTTAAATCACTCTTTATTAACCGCGCTAATAGCGTCAGCGCAGTGCCAATGTCACCGGATACCTTGCTCGAGGCATTTGCCAATGCCCTAGATGATGACTTGATCGCCCTTGAGGTGCAGTTGGAATTGGTTAAGATCTTTGCCGAGGTCTGCTTTGACCAATCCTATGGCGAGATGCTCTGTCTGGTGATTGATCAGCTTGCTGAGGCCGGCTTTGAGTTAGTTGAAAGTGCTGGGACTGATCAGAGTTCGCAGCGTCCGAGTGCCGCGTCTGAAAAGTCTCAGGTGATCAGCGCTGAAGCCAATAGGGGTAGTTCAAAAACTGCTGACGATTCAGAGCCCCAGCTTTCGGATAGACAGCTTGGGGCTAACCCAGATCTGATCAATTCCAAGCAGTCACTTCAAGCCCAAGGTGTGGAAGAGCAGGCCTCGGCTTATGAGGATAAGCCTCTAATTGCCAATACTCGAATCCAAACTGAATTACTGGCGAAAATTAGTTCGATGCTGGAAAACGCTGAGGAAAATGCTGAGGCGGACGCGAGACTTAAAATATCTTCGCAAAGCAGTGTGTCTGGTAGGGCAACATCCAGCCAGACAGCAACGCGGCCCCCCTGTATGGACAAGCCTCAACTCTTTGCTGAAATCAATAAACATATTAACCATCTAGTAAGACACTACAGCGAGCTGGCTAGCAATGGCCAGATTACCCGAGATCTGGCTGCGGCGATTAAGCAGTTGGGCACAGATGGGAGAAGTGGGCAGGGTGAAAGGGATGGACAGGGTGAAAGGGATGGACAGGGTGAAAGGGATAAAGAGCATGGCGAAGATAGGGTCTGTGGCCGCTTGCATCGCAATGACGCCAGTGTGTTTCAAGTAGTGGAAAATACCTTTGCCAGTTTTGGTGAATCCATGGTGGTGGCGCCTGAAGTGCGTCAGGTGATCAATCGCTGTGAGATTCCGATGCTCAAGTTGGCGCTGCAAAAGCCAGTGCTCTTTGAGCAGGAAAATCATCCAATTAGGCGGCTGTTTAATGAGATGGCCAAATATGCCATAGGTTTAGAACAGGGTGATTGCGAAGATAATAAAATTTATCAGCAGATGCTCAAACTCGCCGAGACCATGAGCGCGGACTCTTTTGAAGAGCGTAACCTACCGCTAATGCTCAGCGAATTTATGAGTATTATTGATCGTGACAAACGGGTGACCTCTCTCTCTGAAAAGCATGAAATTGAGCGGGTGGCGGCGCGTGAAAAGGTCAACTGGGCGCGCACCCGAGTTGAGGAGGAAGTGGCCAAAACGCATGCTGGGCAAAAACCATGCTCAGGGGATTATTGATTTTGTTCAGCGCAGCTGGTGTCTGGTGCTGCATATGGCGCATCAGCAAAAGGGCGAAGTTAGCAGCGACTGGCAGGTGGCGCTTAAGCTGTTGGATAACCTGCTCTATTTGGCCGGTCGCCCGGCCAGTGAAGAAGACTTTAAATATCGCCGAGAGTTAATTAAACATCTGGATCTACGGCTCGGGCATATTTCCACTGATATAGCGCAGCGCAGTCTACAGATCGAGCAGCTCAGCGATGCCTTGGGGCTCACTCCCGAATCACCGCACTCGGCTAAAATCACCGAAATTGCCCCAGCGGCAAAAAAGTGGGCCGATAAATTAGTGAAAAAATACCGCACTGGCAATGAGGCCGAAAATTCAGTGGTGGGGCAGGTTAAGCAGGTGTTGATGTCGGCGGTGAAAACCGAACTGCCGGGTAAGAATATTGCTCAGGCGGTGCACGCGGCTGAGGCCATAGACAAGGATGCCCAGCGGCGTCTTGCGGCGATGAAAACCGGTTGTTGGATCGAGTTGGGGGGTGATATCAAAGCTCACAAGCGGGGCAAACTGGCTGGGATCGTTGGGCCCTCGTGGAAGTATGTATTTGTCGACAATCAGGGCAAATTAATTGCCGAGCGCGACAGAGCGCGCTTGGCGGTAGATATTTTGAATGGTACTGTCACGGTGCTAGATAATTCCTATCTTTTTGATAAAGCCATTAAACAAGCAATCACGCAAATTAAAGGATTGCCCGTTGCGAGCTAGTAGATCGCCTCTTATGCAGATAGAAAACGGTTGGCTCAGTTGTGCCACGCAAATGCCTTCACCCAATACTGATCAGCGCCCCCAGGTTGCGGATATCAGCCTGCTGGTGATTCATAATATTAGCTTGCCACCGAATCAGTTTGGCGGCGGTCATATTGGCGAATTCTTTAGCAATCGTCTGGACCCCAAGGCGGATGAGTATTTTGCCGAGATCTGCCATCTCAAAGTCTCCTCCCATCTGTTGATTGATCGTCATGGCAAGATCACCCAGTTTGCCGGTTTTAATCAACGTGCCTGGCATGCGGGGGTGTCGCAGTTTGAGGAGCGCTTTAACTGCAATGATTTTTCCATTGGCATTGAAATGGAAGGCGCTGACCATATTCCCTACACTGAGGTTCAGTATCAGGTGCTGGCTGAAGTCAGCAACGTACTGCTGAAAACCTATCCGTTAATCAAAGCGGATCGTATTGTCGGTCACAGTGATATTGCGCCTGGGCGCAAAACTGATCCTGGACAAGCATTTCAGTGGGATCACTACAAACAACTGCTCGGTTAAGCCAGTACCGTTGCAAATACAGAGGTAAAGAGTGCACTTTTTAATTATTTTGATCGCTATTGCAGTATTGGAAAGCAATGGACAGTTGGCCTTTATTCAGCGTGATATGTGTGTGCAGAAGTGGCACGGGGCGCTGGTCAAGCTAGGCTCTTCGAGGCTGCCCACACTGCACAATAATTCGCAGCTACGGGTCTTGGTCTTCGTGTTAGTTCCAGTGGCGGCTTTGCAATTAGTGCTCTGGTACCTGGGTAGCGGCATACTAGGTTTTTTAGCTGAGCTGGCGGTCTTGCTCTACTGCTTGGGCCGTGGCGATCTCAGTGCTCAGATTAGCGTGCTGCAGTCAGATATTCAGCGCAATGACCTGCAGGCCGCATTTCACGATGCAGCGGTCTTTAATATTGGTCATCGGGCCGTTTCAGCCGAGAGTGCTGGTGGGCTGTTCCGCGAACTGGCCGCAACATTGCCTTACCGAATGTTTGAGCGCAGCTTTGCAGTGGTGTTCTGGTTCTTTTTTCTCGGCGCGCCAGTGGCTTTAGCTTACCGCTTATTGGCACTGCATGGTGATATGCAGTTGCAGACGGCAGATATTCAGATAGAGCAAGGGATTGAAGAAGATGCGGCTGAAGTGCTGGAATCCGACAGGCCAGATGAGGCCAATAAACTGCTCTGGTATCTGGAGTGGATCCCAGTTCGAGTCCTAGCCCTGACTCTGGGATTGATGGGCGACTTTTCCAAGGCCACCGCGCCTCTCAAAGAGTTAGTTTTTTGCGCAAAAACCTCCACCGCTGATGTCTTGCGTCGCTGTGTTTTCGGTGCGCTAAATAACCAAACAGCCAATGCCAGCGAGACGTACGAACAGGAGAGGGAAGAGGCCAACTCGGTGGTTGATGAAGCCGCTCAGCTCTCCCAGATAGGAGAGATTGTCGCGCTATTTAGACGCTCAATGACGGGTTGGTTGGTGGCGATAGCGCTGCTTGTGTTAACCAGCTAACTCTCTTATTAGATACCTGCTTATGGGGCTAACGAGACTCTTCCTCTTGATTCCAGGGCGCCACTTTAAGCAGTAGCAGCATGCCAGGCATCGCCAGCGCCGTGCAGATATAGAAGAAACTTTCCCAGCCCACACCCTCGACAATAATGCCCGTAAAGGAGCTGGCTACGGTGCGCGGTACTGCAGTCAGGGCGGTAAATAGTGCCAGCTGTGTGGCGGCAAAAGCCGGGTGTGTAGAGCGCGCCATAAAGGCGACAAAAGCGGCAGTGCCAAGACCTACGCCGAGATACTCAAAGCTAATCACCAGTCCCAGCAACCAGAGTCCCTCCCCCACTCTGGCGAGCAGGGCAAAGCCGAGAATCGATACAATCTGCACTAAGCCAAATAGCCATAGGGCTCTATTGATACCGATCTTAAGCATCAAGATGCCGCCTAAAATACCGCCGACAATCATTGGCCAGAGGGCCGCATGCTTGGCGATCAAACCGATCTCAGTCTTGGTAAAGCCCATATCCAAATAAAATGGTGTCGCCAGTGCCGTGGCCATGCTGTCACCCAGTTTGTACAGCAGCATAAAGGCGAGAATTAGGCAGGCCTGTTGCACACCCTGGCGTGAGAAAAATTCTTTAAAGGGCTCGATAATGGCTTGATTAAGGGTGGTGGGGTGGCGGGCATCGGTCTTGGGCTCGGCAATGCTCAGGGTCATCAGTATACCGACCAACATAAAGGCCGCTGTAACCATAAACACGGTTTGCCAGGGCAGGCTGTCCGCCAGTATCAGAGAGAGGGAGCCGGGGACTAATCCGGCAATTCTGTAGGCGTTAACGTGGATTGAATTACCCAGACCCAACTCTTGGTCTGGCAGTATCTGACGGCGATAGGCGTCGAGAACAATATCTTGGGTGGCGCTTAAAAAGGCGATTAGTAGGCAGAGCCAGGCGATACTCCAGATATCGGTGTTGGGATTAAAAAATCCCAGAGCTGCAATCGATAGCAGCAGCCCGACCTGAGTTGCCAGCATCCAACCGCGACGCAGACCGCCCCCAAAACCAAGAACAGAACCCAAGCGACTTAATCCCGGTATAGTCAGCCGATAGCGATCAAGCAGTGGTGACCAGAAAAACTTCCAAGTATAGGGCAGTCCAATTAGCGCGAAGAAGCCGATCTCTTTGAGACCCACGCCTTCGGAGCGCAGCCAGGCAGGTACCAGAGAGATCAATAAATACAGCGGCATGCCTGAGGCAAAGCCGGTAAAGATACAGATCAACATACGGCGATTTAAGAGTGCCTGCTTGATACTGGTTGAGTTCATTGAGAGCCTTGTTGTGTCTATTAAATTAGGTGTTGCCTGTAAATTAGGTGTTGCCTGGGTCTAGGGTTGCCAGCGAAATTGTTTGAGGCTGATACGGCCATTGTTAAACACAATCCCTTCTTCCTGCAGCAGAGCCCGTTGTCGCACACCGCTGTCTGTCTCTGGCCCCAGGCTGATTTTGCCGGCTGCGTTGATTACTCGGTGCCAGGGCAGGGTAGTGTCGGGTGGCAGATTACGCAATATATAGCCTACTTGGCGCGCTCCTCGCGGCAATCCCGCCAATTCACCAAGCTGGCCATAGGTCACCACTTTTCCCTGGGGCACCGCTGCCAGTGTAATGTAGACTCTTTGTTCCCTGGATGGCTCTTGGGCGCGCTGAGGCTCTTTAATCCGCTGAGGCTCTCTATCGCGCTGAGGCTCTTTAACCCGCTGAGGCTCTTCATGAGCACAATGTTTGTTATTCATGGTCCAAGATTACGCTATTCGCTGCGCTGTTGAAATAGACGAAACTACCCCAATGTACCTAATAGACCGCCCAGACTGGGTGGGTAAAAATGAGATAACGACTGTGCGCTACCTATTTTTGATATTTGTGATTACGCCGGTGCTGGAGATGTGGCTGCTGATAAATGTCGGCGCTCAGATCGGAGCGCTGCCTACTATAGGCCTGGTTCTGCTCACCGCGTTTGTCGGAGTGAATCTGCTGCGCTATCAGGGTTTCGATACATTGTGGCGTGGCCAGCGCAGATTTGCCGAAGGCCAGTTGCCAGCTCAGGAAATCGCCGAGGGTATTATTCTTGCGGTATCCGGTGCCCTGTTGCTAACCCCAGGTTTTGTCACTGATGCTATTGGTTTTGCCGGACTGATTCCCATGGTGCGAGGCGCAGTTGCACGTTTGGTGTTGAGTCGCATGGTGGTCAGTGGCGTTGCTATGGGCTCATCAGCCTCAGGTTTTAGCGCCAGTGGCGGCAGAGTCGACCTTTCTACTTCTGCTGGTTCGAAAAAATCTAACGATATTATCGAAGGGGAGTCCTGGGACGAAAAGTGACTCAATAGCATTAATCAACAGGGAGGTTTGATCAAACAGGAAAGGTAAAATAATTGCCCTGATCCCTTGAAAAAGAAATCAGGCGCCACCATATGAATCCCAACCGCGGGAATCTGCCCGCAAAAGTAACTTTTGAACACTGTAGATAGATAAATTGGAGAGACAAAGTATGAAAATTCGTCCATTACACGACCGAGTGATCGTTCGTCGCGAGGAAGAGGAAGCAACATCCGCTGGCGGTATCTTGCTGCCAGGTTCTGCGCAGGAAAAGCCTAACCAGGGTGAAGTTATTGCTGTCGGCAATGGCCGCGTTTTGGATAACGGTGATGTGCGCCCGGTTGATGTGAAAGTGGGTGATAAGGTTGTGTTTGGCAAGTATGCCGGACAGGACACCATTGATGTTGAAGGTGAAGAGCTGATTATTCTCAGCGAAACCGATATCAAAGCTGTTATCGAAGCTTAAGCGCTTATATCAATTAGCTCTTAATATACAGCGCGTAAAAAAAAGCGCTCTTTTCAGAATTTTTGTATAACCAGATTTACCAAAGGAATTTAACATGTCAGCTAAAGAAGTGAAGTTTGGCAGCAGTGCTCGCCAAGGTATGTTGGACGGAGTAAACATCCTCGCCAACGCCGTAAAAGTAACGCTAGGTCCCAAAGGCCGCAACGTAGTATTAGACAAATCATTCGGTGCACCCACAGTAACCAAAGATGGTGTATCTGTAGCCAAAGAAATTGAGCTCGCCGATAAGTTTGAAAACATGGGCGCGCAGATGGTTAAAGAAGTGGCTTCAAAAGCCTCTGATGAAGCCGGTGACGGTACCACCACAGCAACTGTGCTAGCTCAGGCTATTATTATCGAAGGCCTGAAGTCAGTGGCTGCCGGTATGAACCCAATGGATCTGAAGCGCGGTATCGACAAAGCCGTAGTGGCTGCTGTGACTGAAATCGCTGCATTGGCCAAGCCTTGCTCTGAGTCAAAAGAAGTGGCGCAGGTCGGTACTATCTCTGCCAACAGCGATGCACATATCGGTGACATCATTGCTGAAGCTATGGATAAAGTCGGCAAAGAAGGCGTTATCACAGTTGAAGAGGGCACAGGCCTAGAAAATGAGCTGGATATTGTTGAAGGTATGCAGTTCGATCGCGGTTACCTCTCGCCTTACTTTATCAACAACCAAGAGAACATGAGCGCTGAACAAGAGAGCCCATTTATCCTGTTAGCTGATAAGAAAATCTCTAATATTCGCGAGTTGCTGCCACTGCTGGAAAATGTTGCCAAAGCTGGCAAGCCGCTGATGATTATTGCTGAAGACGTTGAAGGTGAAGCTCTGGCCACTCTGGTTGTTAACAACCTTCGCGGCATAGTGAAGGTTTCTGCCTGTAAAGCACCTGGCTTCGGCGATCGTCGCAAAGCAATGCTGGAAGATATCGCCACGTTGACTGGCGGTACAGTGATCTCTGAAGAAGTGGGTCTGGATCTTGAGACTGCTACTCTCGAGCATCTGGGTACAGCTAAGCGCATCACCATGACTAAAGAAGCTACAACTATTGTTGATGGTGCTGGCGATGCCACTGCTATTGGCGCTCGCGTTAAGCAGATCCGTGCGCAAATCGAAGACACTAGCTCAGATTATGACCGTGAGAAATTGCAGGAACGCGTAGCCAAGCTGGCTGGCGGTGTTGCGGTAATCAAGGTTGGTGCGACCACTGAGATGGAAATGAAAGAGAAGAAAGCCCGCGTTGAAGATGCCCTGCACGCAACCCGTGCTGCGGTTGAAGAAGGTGTGGTACCTGGCGGCGGTGTTGCTCTGGTACGTGTACTGCAGAAGATCGCAGACACTGTTGGCGACAACAATGATCAAACTGTGGGTGTGGGCATTGCCCTGCGCGCCATGGAAGCGCCACTGCGTCAGATCGTCGAAAACGCTGGCGGAGAAGGCTCTGTAGTAGTCGACAAAGTTAAGTCAGGCGACGGTAACTATGGTTACAACGCTGCGACTGGCGAATATGGCGATATGATTGCTATGGGTATTCTGGATCCCGCTAAGGTTGCACGTACTGCACTGCAGGCCGCTGCGTCTATCGCTGGCTTGATGATCACCACAGAAGCTATGGTTGCTGATGCACCTAGTGATGCGGCTCCAGCTGCCGGCATGCCAGATATGGGTGGCATGGGCGGAATGGGTGGCATGGGCGGCATGATGTAATCAGGCCTCTCGACCCTTTCTCATAGGTTGTTATACCCTATGTTGTAAGGGGTGCCTTAAAGCTTAAAAAAAACCCCGCAGATCGCTGCGGGGTTTTTTTTTGGACAAATATTTTTATTGTTTAAAAAAAGTAACGAAAAAGTGTCAAAAAAACCGCTTTGCGGGCTTAAGGTGATTGCTATTTCGGCGCGCTTACCCAACAATTGGCCTCAGAAAAATAGTCGCCCGAAAGGGCGCAATTCGTTAAATAGTATATTAAAGGAGTTTGTTATGACCGGTGAGTTAATTGATTTTCTAGTCCGTTGGGGCCACGTGCTGTTCGGAATCGTCTGGATAGGTATGCTGTACTACTTCAACTTTGTTCAGGGCGGCTACTTTAAAGAAGCTTCTCCAGAAGCTCTGGCCGATGCCAAAGCTAAGTTGGCACCCAGTGCTCTTTGGTGGTTCCGTTGGGGCGCCATGTTGACATTCATAACAGGTCTGTACCTGCTCCACGTTGTCACTGGCAATAGCCAGCTAAACAACTACATTATTGTCGGCGCGCTAATGGGCACACTGATGTTTATCAATGTATGGGCTGTGATCTGGCCTGCACAGAAGATTGCATTGGGTCTGGTTGAAGGCGGTGATAAAGCGGCTGCAGGTGCTAAGGCACTGCTGGCTTCACGCACAAACGTACTGTTCTCTGCACCTATGTTACTGGGCATGCTGGCTGGCCCACATTATGTTGGTCAAGGCTACGGCTCAGCAGTTGGCGGCACTGGCCTAACGGTTATGCTGGTTATCGTTGCGCTGATCGAAGTCAACGCACTGGCTGGCAAGCAAGGTCCAATGACTACAGTCAAAGGCGTGATTCACTCAAGCCTGGGTCTGACTGCGGTAATGGTTCTGGCGCTTAACCTGCTGTAATAGATCACAGCAATAGATCACAGCAAAGCGTTTTAAAAAGCCGACCTAGTGTCGGCTTTTTTGTGCCTGATGAATTTAGAAATAGGGCTCACTGCCAGTGATAAATAAGCTATTGTGCGGATGTAGGTGGAAATTAATTTGCGTATAATGCAGCAATCTTTCAGAGTTCTTTAGTAGGGCTCTCTAGTAGGTCTATCTAAACAGGATTTTAAAATGACTGAGGAAAAACCCCGAATCAACCCGATTGTTGCCGAACGAGACGATATGATTGGGCGCTCATCGACGTCCACATCCTCGAGCAAAAAAGGCTCTTCTGGGGGCGACGGCAAACGACCTGGGGGCGGTTCTTCTAACGGCTCATCGAATGGCTCCAGTGGCAGTAATATATTGGTGTTTATTATTCTCGTGGCCCTGATTGCCGCTGGGGGTTTTGGCTGGATGCAATTTGCCTCACTGTCCGCCAATCACAGCGATTTGCAACAGCGCTTTGAATCCCTTGAGTCGCGCCTTAGCAGCACTGATGAATCGGTCACCCAGTCAGGTGCCGCTATGCAGCTGAATATCAGCAAGCAGTCCGACGAACTGAAAAAGCACTGGAGTGAAATTCGTAAACTCTGGGGTGTGACCAACGACATCAACAAAACCAAGATTGATACCAATAAAAAAGATATCGCCTTTTTGGCCAGCAAGCGCACCGCTATTGAGAAATCTATCGCTGAGCTCAGTGCCCGCGTCGATAAAGAAAATCGCAGTCTGACCAATCTCAGCGGCAACTACCTGGCCATCTCGGCAGATATAGACGCGGTTAATGCCAGCCTCCGCAAAGTGTCCGACAAAGTGACCAGTCTGCAGTCTTCACTGACCAATATTGATCGCCAGCTCAAGGCCAATGCCGAGGGTATTGAGTCTATGGATGCATTCCGTCGTCAGACTAACCAGAAAATTTACGCTCTCGAAAAACGATCATCTGCGTCAGTTTCGGCTCCAGCACCAGCTGCCGTTACTCAGCCCAGCCAATAAATAACAGAGACCAAAATTAGCATGACTATTATCCGCCAACAAGACCTTATCGACAGCGTTGCAGATGCGCTGCAATACATATCCTACTACCATCCAGTTGATTTTATTCAGGCGGTAAAAAAGGCCTATGACCGTGAAGAGTCAAAAGCGGCAAAAGACGCCATGGCCCAGATTCTGGTGAACTCGCGTATGTGTGCCATGGGTCATCGGCCTATCTGTCAGGATACGGGCATAGTTACAGTCTTTGTTCGAGTGGGTATGAATGTCCAGTGGCAGGGGGATATGAGCCTCACTGACATGATCAACCAAGGCGTGCGTCAAGCCTATACTCATCCAGACAATGTTCTGCGCGCGTCGATTCTCAGCGATCCCGATGGTGCGCGTAAAAATACCGGCGACAATACTCCGGCAGTGATTCACTACGAAATAGTCCCGGGGGATAAAGTCTCCATTGACGTCGCAGCCAAAGGCGGCGGTTCCGAGGCGAAATCGAAGTTTGCCATGCTCAACCCGTCAGACTCAGTGGTCGACTGGGTGCTTAAAATGGTCCCCACTATGGGCGCCGGCTGGTGTCCTCCGGGAATATTGGGTATTGGTCTTGGCGGCACGGCTGAAAAAGCCATGTTAATGGCCAAGGAATCTCTGCTTGAGCATATAGATATCTCCGAGCTCCAGGCGCGAGGTGCAAGTAATCGCAATGAAGAGCTGCGTCTTGAGCTGTTTGAAAAGGTTAATGCGCTGGGCATTGGTGCTCAGGGCCTCGGTGGTCTGACCACGGTATTGGATATTAAGGTTAAAGACTATCCCTCTCATGCGGCCAATAAAGCCGTTGCGATTATTCCCAACTGTGCGGCTACCCGCCATGTTCACTTTGATCTGGATGGCAGCGGTCCAGCGCAACTGGATCCACCGAATTTGGACGATTGGCCAGAGATTACCTTGGAAGCTGACGAATCAGTGCGCCGGGTAAATCTCAACGAAGTCACTCAAGAGGATATTGCCACCTGGAAGCCTGGCGACACATTATTGCTCTCGGGCAAGATGTTGACCGGACGCGATGCGGCACACAAGAAAATGACCGACATTCTTGCCACTGGCGAAAAGCTCCCAGTGGACTTAACTGATCGTTTTATCTACTACGTGGGCCCAGTTGATCCAGTGCGTGAAGAGGCGGTTGGCCCTGCAGGCCCGACTACAGCCACGCGCATGGATAAGTTTACCCGCACCATGCTCGAGGAAACTGGGTTGATGGGCATGATTGGTAAGGCCGAGCGCGGGCAGATCGGTATAGATGCGATTCGCGACAATCAGGCTGTTTATTTGATTGCTGTGGGTGGTGCGGCCTATCTGGTGTCCAAAGCGATTACCCACGCCGAAGTTGTGGCCTTTCCCGAGTTGGGAATGGAGGCGATTTACGAGTTCGAAGTCAAAGATATGCCGGTCACCGTGGCGGTTGATACCCAGGGTGAATCCGTGCATCGCATAGGACCACAAATATGGCAGGCAAAAATTGAGGAAAAAACCCTAAACTTGGTTTAGTCTTAAGTGAGTGGTTGATACAGCTCCTGTGGCTTAGTAAATAGACTAGGTACATAGGGTCGATTAGCTATCTAAGCCACCTTAGCTAGATTGATAAGGCAGGTAAGACTTGGCCTTCATCAAAGGGTGACCGCGAAAATTGTTTCGCAATTACAACAAACATTTTTTAGTTTACAAGGAAATAATATGAAATCTGCAAAGGGATTATTGGGAGCAATGACACTGGTTATAGCAGGGGCAGCAACTGCCGCTGATGACTGGTATCTGGGAGTAACGGCGGGACACTACGACCTAGATGGCGAACGCGCCATTGTCGAAGACCACAACAGCGTGACAGCAGGTGTGCAGGTGGGTAAATACGTCTCCGACACATTGGCACTGGAATTGGGTTATGGCGCCAATGCCGGACACGATGATTTTGATGTGTTGTCATTAAATGGCTTGCTCTGGTTAAATAATAGCGATGCCACTAACTGGCGTCCCTATGTCTTATTCGGCCTTAATCAGTACGACTTTCAAGATGCCTCAAACCTAGTGCTAGATCATGACGATCGCTCCACCCAGATTATGGTGGGCGTCGGTATGGGCACACGGTTTGATTACGGCCTCGAGTTTCGTGCTGATCTCCGCGGTATGGCAGGTCATGATGAAGATGGTGAAGATGTCGGTGTGCAGTTCTCGTTGAATAAAGTCTTTGGCAGCAAGTCAGTTGCTCCTGCAAGAGTTGCAGCGCCGGTTGTCTCTCAGGCCATAGCAGAACCCGAAGTTGAGGTCGAGCAAGAGCCAGAGCAAGAGGTTCGCACTATCACCGTGCGATTAAATGTTGAATTTGAATTTAATAAAGACACTGTGTTGGCTGTCTACGGCGATCAGTTAGATGCCATTGCCGCTGCCATGAAAGCCCAGGATGATATTGATCTGGTGCTCGAGGGGCACACCGATAGCCGCGGGGCTGACCAGTACAATATGAGCCTGTCTGATCGTCGCGCTAAAGCAGTCAAAGCCAAGCTAGTCGAGGATTACGGTATTCCTGCCGCACGTATCAGCGCTGTGGGCTACGGTGAAACTCAGCCCATAGCGACTAATGAAACTGACGAAGGCCGCGCACGCAATCGCCGTGTAGTGGGTGAGATGTCTTTTTCTGAGGTCTACAACTTTTAATCCGAGTTGGCTCTAGTATTAAAAACGGCGCTGCTATCAGCGCCGTTTTTTTATGCATAACAAATCATTGTGATGGATAATGAAGGTCGGTAAATTGGAGAGGATGAAAAATGGACAATACATTCTACTGGCACGACTACGAAACCTTTGGTATCAATCCATCCATCGACAGGCCCAGCCAGTTCGCAGGTCTGCGCACTGACTTTGATTTAAACCCCATTGGCGAACCTCTGGTTATCTACTGCCAACCTCAGCCGGATCTGCTACCCGCGCCTCAGGCCTGTTTAGTCACCGGTATTACCCCTCAGCACGCGCTAAAGGAAGGCCTTAGCGAACCCGCGTTTATCGAGGCGATCCATCAGCAGATGTCGCGCCCCAACACCTGCAGTGTTGGTTACAACAGTATTCGCTTTGACGACGAAGTGACCCGTTACACCCTCTATAGAAATTTTTATGATCCCTATCAGCGGGAGTGGAAAAACGGTAACTCGCGCTGGGATATTATCGACATGCTGCGCCTCTGCCGGGCGCTGCGCCCCGAGGGCATTGAGTGGCCAGACCATGAATCCGGTCGACCCAGCTTTAGATTGGAAGATCTGACTGCCGCCAATGGCTTGGCTCACGAAGCCGCCCACGATGCACTCTCAGATGTCACCGCGACTATTGCTATGGCTAAGCTGGTAAAGGAGAAACAACCGCGACTATTTGACTATGCACTGCAAAATCGCGGTAAAAAACAAGTCGCCGCAATGCTCGATTTAAAGGCCCGTAAACCGTTTTTTCATATCTCCGGCATGCTTGCCAAAGAACAGTTGTATGGCGCACTGATGATGCCATTGGCGCAGCACCCAACCAATAGCAATGGCATTATCTGCTTCGATCTCTCCGCCGACCCAGAGGCGCTGGTCAGTCTCAATGAACATCAGATTCGGGATCGCGTGTTTACTGCCAGCACTGATTTACCCGAAGGCACAGAGCGGATTCCTCTCAAAGTCATCCATATTAATAAGGCACCGGTAGTGACCACCCATAAGCTAGTGGACACCGCCACAGCCAAACGTCTGGATATTGACCTTGAGCGCTGCGAGCGCAACTGGCAGCGTCTAAGTAGTATGGATCTGAGTGACAAGCTGCAGTTGGTATTTCGCGAGCAAAAATTTCCGCCCAAATCTGACGCCGAGCAACAGCTCTACGGCGGTTTCTTGCCAAACCAAGATAAGGGCCTGCTGGATGATGTGCGGCGCGCCACGGCGAGTGACTTTAGTCAGCAGCAATTCTATTTTGCCGATCAGCGTTATAACCAATTACTGTTTAGCTATCGCGCGCGTTATTTTCCTGAGTCTCTGAGCGCTGAAGAGCAGCAGACCTGGCTCGAGAGTTGTCGTTGGCGCCTCACTGATGAGCAGTCCGGTTACCTAACTCTGCAGCAAAACCGCAAGACCTTGGACCAATTGCTTGCTGATACCAGCCTCAGTGATCACCAGCGGGGTGTGCTCCAGGCATTGGAGAGTTGGAGCGCGTCGGTGACACAACAGTTTGGACTTTAGTCTGGCGGGTAAACTGAACTGCAGTTGTAATTGAGAAGCACCCGCAAACAGGCTAGAATCCGCCAACTAAATTGCCCCGAGGTACCGCGTGAATTTTACCGGCGCGCATATACTTTCCATCAGCCAATTTCAGCGGCAGGATGTTGAGCAGATTTTCTCTGTAGCAGATCGAATGGAACCCTATGCACTGCGCAAAAGGGTTACCCGTGTGCTTGAAGGCGCAATTCTCGGCAATATGTTTTTTGAAGCCAGTACTAGAACCCGGGTGAGTTTTGGCTCGGCGTTTAATTTACTCGGCGGCGAAGTGCGCGAGACCGCAGGATTTGAAAGTTCGGCACTGGTTAAAGGGGAATCACTCCAGGACACCGCTAGGGTATTGTCCGGTTTTAGCGATGTTATCTGCATGCGTCATCCCCAGGAAGGTTCCGTGGCTGACTTTGCCAGCGCCAGTCGAGTGCCGGTAATGAACGGTGGCGACGGTGCCAATGAACATCCCACTCAGGCCCTACTTGATCTCTATACCATCGGACGCGAATTACAGGCCAAAGGCCGGACTATTGATGGCTTGAGAATTGCCATGATTGGCGACCTGCGCCATGGTCGCACTGTGCACTCCCTGAGCAAACTGCTCAGTCTCTACAGCAATATTCAAGTTATGCTGATCTCGCCAAAAGAACTGGCTCTGCCAGGGGCGATTATTGAGCAGATGCGCAGCGCCGGTGTCACAGTCACGGTCTCCGATGAACTGAACAACAGCATAGCCAATGTAGATATTGTCTACTCCACACGAATTCAAGAAGAGCGTTTTACCAGCAAAGCCGAAGCGGATTTATACCGTGGCAAGTTTCGCCTTAATCAGGCGATCTATACCAAGCACTGCGAGCCAAATACGGTGATCATGCACCCACTGCCAAGAGACTCGCGCAGTGATGCCAACGAACTCGACAGTGATCTGGATAATAATCCCAACCTAGCGATTTTCCGACAGACCGATAATGGCCTGCTGATTCGTATGGCGCTGTTTGCACTGGTACTTGATGTTGTGGATAAGGTGGACGATTTCTCCCGCGAGGTGCACTGGTACAACTCTCGACAACAGTAAAATCCCTAACAATAGCGCGCCTGTTACCAACAGGTTGTGATGTTTTTTTGTTTCTAGTGTTCAATTGAGCAGCCCCAAAGCCAAAAAGTAAAAAGCTCGAAGATAACGAGCTCTAAGATAAAGAGCTCAACAATAAAGGGCGCAGGCAAAGAGTACTTTAGAGGTTTCAATGAGTGAATTTGACGATATTCGTCCCTACAACGACAGTGAAGTGCCCGCGGTTATTGCACGCCTGATTGCCAGTCCGGAATTTATCGACCTACTGCTATCGAGACGTGCGCCGCTGCTAGCGAAGGTCTTTCCCTGGCTGATGCGTCCGCTTCTGCGTCGGGCTCTATCCAAAGCCGCAAAAAATATCCATACAGTCGCCGACCTGCAACGCTACCTAACGGTATCATTGAAAGCGCTGATCGACAAAACCACCGATGGTTTCAGCTTTAGTGGTGCGGAAAAGCTCGACCCGACAAAATCTTATCTATTTCTGAGCAATCATCGCGATATTGCCATGGATCCAGCAATGGTTAATCTGGCGCTGATCGAGAGCGGCATGGACACATTGCGCATCGCGATTGGCGATAATCTGCTGAGCAAGCCATTTGCCTCTGATCTGATGAGGGTTAATCGCAGCTTTATTGTGAAGCGCAATATTAGTGGGCGGCGGGAAAAACTCACTGAACTGAAAAAGCTCTCTGGGTATATCCGTCACTCGATTGCTCAAGAGGGTGTATCGATTTGGATCGCCCAACGCGAAGGCCGCGCCAAAGACGGTCAGGATCGCACCGAAACCGCATTGTTAAAAATGCTCGCCCTGTCTAAAGATAAAGAACAGAGCTTCGCTCAAGCCATAGGTGAGCTCTCTATAGTGCCGGTAAGCATTTCCTATGAGTACGATCCCTGTGATGTAGATAAGGGACGTGAGCTATTCGCCAAACAGAATGGTCGCGAATATATCAAAGACGAGTTTGAGGATCTCGACACTATCCAGAAGGGATTGGTGGGCTATAAAGGACGCGTGCATGTGGCCTTTGGTCAGGCTTTTAATTACGAGCTTGGTAGCGAAATTGATAGCGAAATTGGTAGCGAAATTGGTAGCCAGCTTAACGAGCAACTAGAGAATGCCGACAAACTCGCGGCAGCCATCGACCAACAGGTCTACAGTCAATATAAACTTTTCCCGAGTAATATTATCGCCTACCAAATGCTCGGTAAAACCGATGGCTTGGAGCGTGTTAAGCAGCTTTGGCCCGACTGTGATTGGTTTGATGTGGAAGCCACTTTCAACAGCCAGTTAAATACCGCGCCACGCAATTATCGCGATATTATGACCCAGAGCTACGCCGCACCTGTATCAAATTACCTACAGGCAACACAGGGATGTTAATTTTTTGTTAGACGCAGACGTTAGAGAGACAATCCAACAGGGCTATCGGAAATTTTTAAAGTCCCGTGATCTGAGTCCGCGTCTCGGACAAAAACAGATGATCGCCACTGTGGCCAACGCCCTCAGTGATAATGACCCGGACAAGCGCCTCGCTGTGGTTGAAGCGGGGACAGGTACAGGTAAAACCGTCGGCTATTTAATCGCCGCCCTGCCAATCGCCCGGGCCCTAAAGAAGACAGTAGTAGTCGCCACCGGCACCATAGCTCTGCAAGAACAGCTAATTCACAAAGACCTTCCCGAACTACTCGAAGCCTGTGGCTGGGACCACAGCTGTGCTCTGGTTAAAGGCCGTGGCCGCTATGCCTGTAACCTAAAAATGGAACAGTGCCTCGACGCAATCAAGTCCAAGGACGCCGGGCTATTTCTGTTTGAAGATGAAGTCGCTTTTAATCCCAATGTACAAACCGAAGATCTCTATCGCGAAATGTCCGATGCGTTGGCCGAAGGCACCTGGGATGGCGATCGCGATTCCTGGGAATCGCGCATTCAGGATGTGGAATGGCGCGCACTGACTATTGATCGCCGCCAGTGCAGTGGTCGGCGCTGTCGCTTTGTTAATCAATGCGCCTTTTTTAATGCCCGCAATGAGCTTGAAGAGAGTGAGTGCATAGTCGCCAATCATGATCTGGTGATGGCTGATTTAGCTCTTGGAGGCGGTGCGATTTTGCCGCCACCAGAGGATTGCATCTATATCTTCGATGAAGGTCATCGCATAGGCGACACCGCGATTCGTCACTTCGGTGCCGAGTGTCGTGTCAATAATAGTATTACCTGGCTTGAGCGCCTGCAGAAACAGTGTAAAGGGCAGGTTCCAGTATTTGAAAAAGACACCGCATTGGCCGAGCAATTACCGCGCCTCGAAAAAGGTGCGACAAAAATAATTGAGTTGCTTAACGTTGCCTATCCGATGCTTCAGCAAGCATTGGAATCCGCCGACTATCCCGAGGACGGGCGCTACAGATACGCCAATGGTGATATAGGAGAGGGTCTTCGCGATATCGCCTCGCAACTGGCCAAGCAAACCAGTGCTTGGCTCGGGCGGCTCGAAGTGCTGGTTGATACCCTAAACGATGCCCTAGGTGACAAGCAGTACCCAATACCGGCCCCAGATGTTGAACTGTTTTATCAGCAGGCCGGCAGTTGGCAGTCGCGAGCGGAACAGCTGTTAGCCCTGTGGGATAGATTACAGCGCGAAATAAAAACCGGCGATATGCCATTAGCCTGTTGGTTGCGCCTAGATGACAGTGGCAACAATGTGGATATCTCCGTTAATGCCAGCCCGATTCAGGCGGCGGAATTATTGCGCGATGTACTTTGGGGCAGTTGCTATGCCTCGGTAGTGACCTCGGCGACACTACGCGCATTGGGGTCATTTCAAACCTTGCAGCGCGAGACTGGCATTCCGGATTTCGCCCATTTTATGACCGTCGCTGGCGCCTTTGACTATCAGCAGGCGGCAGTGATTCGCGTGCCCGCGGATGCCGTTGAAGGCAATCAAGCAGACGCGCACACCCGATATATTATTGATCATTTCGCCGAGTACGAGGAGCCCCACTGTGGCACCTTGGTATTGTTCTCATCCCGGCGACAGATGGAGCAGGTCTACGACGATCTCTCCAGTGAGCTGCAGAAGAATATTTTGATTCAGGGCCAACTGTCTAATCGCGAAATGGTGCGCCTGCATAAAGAGCGCATTGATCAGGGCCGTACTAGTGTTTTGATGGGATTGGCCAGCTTTGCCGAGGGCGTAGATCTGCCTGGGGATTACTGCCGCCATGTGGTAATTGCCAAGCTACCTTTTGCGGTGCCAGATGATCCCTTGCACGAGGCCTTATCTGAGTGGATTGAAGCCGGTGGCGGCAATTCGTTTTTTGATATTTCGCTACCCATAGCCTCTCTGCGACTGGTTCAGGCCTGCGGTCGACTATTGCGCACCGAAAAAGATACCGGCACAGTCACTATTCTCGATAAGCGTTTAATCACTAAACGCTACGGTACTCAGTTATTAAACGGTCTGCCGCCTTTCCGTCGTGAGATTGGTTAGCTATTTTCGGGTTTAAAGAGTGGAGGGGGAATGTCCATGAGCACGCGTCACAATGAATTGGCCAATCTGCTTTTTGAACTGGAAAAAGAACTTCGCGAAGCACAGTTATGGGCCAAGCAGAGTCCACCGCCCGAGGCGCTACTTAGTACCGAACCCTTTTCAATTGATCTGCTTACTTTCACCGAATGGCTGCAGTTTATTTTCTTGCCCAGAATGTATGCCACTATCGAGGCGGCAGAAGAGTTGCCCGAGACCTGTAGTATCGCACCGATGGCAGAACAGTTTTTTAGTGCTCAGGAAGCCTCTTTGAAGACGTCCCCAAAAACGTCAGTGGAAAATTCTAAAGAGAACACAAATAAAAACGCCGGAAAAACTGATCGAAAATCAATTATCCGGCGTCTCGCTGCGATCGATCGCTTTATTAGCGATCAGTAGCTGGGCGCTTGCGTGGCTTTCTCGGCTCTGAGTCGGAACCGCGATGCGCTTTTGGCTTGCCCTTAAAGGCAGGCTTATCTCGCTTACCTTTAAAGGCAGGCTTCGCATCACGCTGTTCGCCGGCAGTGCCGTTATCAACGCTAATTTTTAAGGGTTTCTGACAGACGCGCACCTTGTAGAGATGGTCAAATAACTCTTTCGGCATGCCTTCGGGCAGATCAACCGTACTGTGGTTGTCATGCAATTTGATATGGCCAATAAACTGCGCATCGATCTGCGCTTCATTGGCAATCGCGCCAACAATATTTTTTGGTGACACATCATCATTGCGGCCTACCTCGATGCGGTAGGTAATCATGGCGACATCATTGCCTTCATTGTCGGTCATTGGCGCTTTGTCACGCGCAGCCTTAGGGGCGCGATCAGGACGCTGACGTTCGCTTCGATCGCTGCGGTCATTTCTTTCGTTGCGCTCGCGAGGCTTACGGTCGTTTGGACGTTCTTTGTTCGATGCTCTGGGAGTATCTATAGCAACCATTTTCGGAAACAGCGGACGCTCTTTCTGAGCTTCAAAAGCCAGAGCCGCAGCCAGTAGGGTCATGTCGATATCATGCTCAGCGGCCACTTCTTTAACCAGTGAATGAAACTTATCCAGTTTGGTCGACTTGCACATACCCACCAACTGCTCTTTAAACTGCTCAACGCGCTGTCCACTAACTTCTTCATTGCTTGGCAGATTAAACGAGCTAATTGGCTGACGCGTCGACTTCTCAATCGAGCGCAGCATGCGGGTTTCTTTCTGGGTAACAAACATGATCGCTTTACCTTCGCGACCGGCACGTCCAGTTCGACCGATACGGTGAACGTAGGACTCATTGTCGTAAGGAACGTCATAGTTGATTACATGACTGATACGCTCAACGTCCAAACCGCGAGCGGCGACGTCGGTAGCCACAACTATATCTAGCTGGCCTTTCTTTAAGCGATTGATCGTGCGCTCGCGCACTGTCTGGGTCAGATCACCATTAAGCGCCGCTGAGGAAAATCCGCGGGCTTCAAGCTTTTCAGCAATTTCCAGTGTCGAGGATTTGGTGCGCACAAAAATAATCATGCCTTCAAACTGCTCAACATCGAGAATGCGGGTAAGGGCATCCATCTTCTGGTGGCCTTTAACCATCAGGTGCGACTGGGCAATACGCTCAACAGTCTTGGTCTTGCTCTCAATACTGACCACTTCGGCATCGCCGAGATACTTATCGGCAACACGCTTGATTGCCGGTGGCATAGTGGCAGAGAACAGAGTGCGCTGGCATTCAGGCGGTGTTTTAGCCAAGATAGTTTCGACATCATCGATAAAGCCCATGCGCAACATCTCATCGGCTTCGTCCAAGATCAGACCTTTGATCTGACTCAGATCCAAACTGCGACGGCGCAAATGGTCAAGCATGCGGCCTGGTGTTCCCACAACAACTTGGGCGCCGCGCTTTAAGCCACGCAGCTGACCACCAATATCTGCACCACCGTAGATCGGCAGAACGTGGAACCCTTTGATATGTTTAGCGTAACTTTGGAACGCCTCAGCCACCTGAATCGCCAACTCACGAGTAGGAGTCAGAACCAAAATCTGAGGTGTTTTTTGTTTCTCATCCAGCATGCTCAAAAAAGGCAGCGCAAAAGCAGCAGTCTTGCCAGTACCGGTCTGGGCTGTACCTAAAAGGTTTTTACCCTGTAGCAGGATCGGAATGCTCGCCTCTTGAACGGGAGAGGGTTGCTCGTAACCGAGTTGCTGAACGGCTTTGAGGACGGGGGCAGAAATACCCAATGATGCGAAGTCAACGGACGACATTAATTTACCTGTGCTTGGGGAGTTTTGGGCCCCGGATTAAGAGGCGGCGGAGTATACGCCTAAGTGACTCTTTTTTATAGTTTTTTCGGGGTTGTTTTTGTTGCAATAAAGGACGTAATACGGGTGTTAGCTAGAGATGGCGGAGCCGCTTTTTGAGTTTGGTATTAACGCATGATTTCAACCACTACCTCAGCCTTTACTGAATTAGCGATAAAGCACTGATCATGTGATTGATAGTGCATCTTTTCCAGCTGATCCAATGACGGTTGTTTATCACCACCAAAGGTCGCTTCTGGGCGAAGAGAGACTTTGGTTATCGACATCTTACCCTCGTTATCTTTCTCCATAATGCCAATCGCGTTATCAATATACTGATCAATCACAAAGCCTCTTTTTCCCGCGATAGCCAGAAAAAACAGCATATGACAGCTGGAAAGTGAGGCAATAAACGCCTCTTCTGGATCTACATTGGCCTCGACTGAATAGGGTAGTGGCACAATTGATGGGGCCGAAGAGGCAGCAACAACTGCGCCGCCGTCAAATGCCCAGCTGTGGCCGCGGCTGTATTGATTATCGAGGAAAGCTTCTGCAGGATCGCGTTTCCAGCTAATTTTAGCGCTATATTCAGACATTGATTTGATCTTCGTTGAGAGTCTCTAAGGTTAATCTAGCACAATGGAGACTCATTGCTTCAGTCTATGCTCTCTATAGCGTTGAGGTAGCTACCCAATCCCTAAAAAGTGGGTTTAAATACGAAGCCTAAAAACCAATATCACTCACAGGATCACCTATGTCTGAGCTCTACCTAGTGCGTCACGCCCAAGCCTCCTTTGGCGCCGCCAACTATGATCAACTTTCAGAACTAGGCCATAAACAATCGCGCTGGTTAGGTGAGCATCTGGGTAAGCGTCAGGCTCATTTTGATACCTTTGTACTGGGGGATATGGTGCGACATCATGAAACCATGGACGGCATCTGTGCTGGTATGGAGATCGATGGCAGTAAGCGGATAGTGCTTCCAGGCCTAAATGAATATAACTTTGTCGATATGACCGCAGCCTATGGCAAAAGTCATGGTGATGATCCGCTCTACAAAGCTATTGCCGCCGATCCAGAGGATCGCAAAAATTACTTTCGTTTGCTGCGCAAGGTCTTAACGCTGTGGACAAGAGGTGAGATCGACAATGCGCCGGAGTCCTGGGTGGATTTTAAAGCTCGGGTACTCAATGCGCAGAAGCAGATTCAAGCTATGGCGGATAGCGGTCAATCTGTTCTCGCGATTGGTTCAGGGGGGTCAATCAGCACCTTTGTGGGGGGAGTACTGGGAATTCCCGATGAGAATGTCTTTGATCTAAATCTGCAGTATAAAAATACCGCGATCAGTCATTTCTTTTTTAATACTAAGAAGATGAATTTGACCGGGTTTAATGGGGTGCCGCATTTGGATACTAATGAGATGGAGCAGTATATTACTTATGGGTGATGGGCTGCTCAAGTGCTCTGATATCCTGCGAGGCTAATGGCTATTACCGATTAGTCCTGAACAAATAAACACAGCCGTTTCGTCGACGTAGGGCATGCTTCTAATGCGTTTGTTGGGCGAACAGGGCGTTCAGTGAGATTACCGTTACATTTGGGGCACACCCAGTTGAATTTGCTCTCAGCGCAAGATTTGCAGAATGTGCACTCAAACGTGCAAATTGTTGCGTCATGAGAGTCGGGTGCAATATCTTTATCGCAGTATTCACAGTTGGGATGTATTTTTAGCATATAGTTTCCTTCTCCAATTTCAATCAATCTATTTGAGATTAGGCCAATCTGTATTATTTTTTAGGGGTTAGGGAAGAAGACAATACGATTCTTTGCAAAAGTCCCAACAAAAATTTCGTTTTGAGTTTGAACCGCAACTGAAGCAGTACTAAAGTCTTTATTGTCTGGTAGTTTGAGCATGTTATGGGTCTGCATATTTTTTGGGTCGACTCTAATAATTGTTGAGTCTGGCTCACATCCTGAAATAGCTCCTGCACATTCGTAAAAATTGGCTAGGGTACTTCCATGCCCTGTAACAATTAGATCGCCATCCGCGCTCCATCTTATATTGTCTGGTAAAAACTCTAGATTAATCGTTTTTTTCTGAACTGGAGTCTGGTTGCGAGATAGTTTGGTTAGCGTTCGGCCAAACCATCCTGAGACGAAGTACCATCGTTCATCAGATGATATCTGGAGTCCATTGTTGCCCTGTAGCTCACTTCCGGGAACTATGCTCCAGCCTTCTGCGTGATTCCACTCCAAAACTCTTCCTGTCTTTTCACCGCCGAGCATTTTCTCCTTTAGGTTTTTATCAGTTGGATCAAACATACTAGTAACCGCTAAACCTCCATTTTTTAGAGGTACAACTGAATTTGGATTGGTTTTATTAGGCATAACAACACAACCTTTCCACGTGATCCTGGGCCCATGCGACCCTATCTCCATATCAAATATCTCAATCGATTCACGCTCTGCATGATTGACAACATACAAAGTATGTCTTCCTTTCTTGTCAAAATGAGCATTGATTCCATGGGGAGAGAATTTAGATTCTTTAATAGGGGCTGGACAATTATTGTATGTTTGACCAGCCTGAAGAGCGTCTTTTATGTAGCTAATGTCTAATTTTTTTGAAGATTTAGTTTCTATGTCAATGGCATAGAGTGAACCTGGAATCCCCATGCCGCTGGCAATTATCCAAGAGGTGTAAGGGATATGCAGCAAGTCCTCAGGCGGGTTTTCTAAGCCGGTAATGAAATTTGGGCCATTTTCTACATTTGGTTCACCACTCGAAATTTGAGACCATGGCCCCAAAATCATAGCTAAAACAGCAATAAAAGACGATAGCGCTATTGTCCTGCCTCCTTTTTTCATTACTATGCTCCGTTTTTCAAATAGTTAATTTCTAATACCAAAATTTCCATCAAGACGATGTTGTGACTTTGTGAGCCTTTTTACCTAAAAAACCCAAGCCACCAGCAGCCAAATAATCACAAAAAACAAAAAGAACCCACCCAAAATAAACTGAATCTCACCGAGCAATCCATCCCCAGCCGAGATCGCAAAAATAATCATAATCACAATAGTGACAAAGAATGAAATAACCGCTGAATCCCTAAACCCCAGACCCGGCGCAAAATGCACACTGACCAGCTCAGCCACTATCGGCGCCATCAGAAAAATAGCTACAGCCAACACCAACACTAGGCTAACAATCGCTATCGCAATCTTGCGGGTCTCGTTTTTATCTTTTTCGTCTGTTTCACCTAACATAATGATCACTCAGCATTTTGATTGGCTTTAATAAGCTCACGGATTTTATTTGGATCAGGCATGCCGCTGGCGATAATTTCTGGGGAATCTCCTGCGGTGTAGATTTCGATGGTGCCAACACCAAAGATGCGGTTAAAGAATGACTGTTTAACCTTGGTGGTGCGGACGCTACTGAGATTAACCTCTGACCGTTCTTTGCTGAGCAGGCCCTTTTCAAAGAGGATCTCATTGCCATTAACACTGAGTTTTGACGCTTTGTTTTTAAGGTGCCCGGTCAGCAGAATCAACAGACCTAATCCCCCAGCAGGGATCAGTACTAAACAGAGGATAAATCCTAGGGGATTGTTCTTAAACATAACGGGGTGTTCGGAATACAGCTCGCTCATGGTGTTGCTCCTTGATAGATGCCTGGTAGGCCTTTCTTATTAGTTATATCAGTTTGTTTTTGCCACAGTGTTACAGGGCATTAATCAGAACCCACACTGAGCTCACTAGGATGGTGATCATGGTGGTGGACATGCCAATAGGGCGCAGGACCTTTGGGCCCAGTTCGGTGATGGCGAGGTAGTGGCAGATACGCCCTAGAACCAGTGCGATACCGAGAGCATGTAGCCATAGGTCTTTGGCACCTAATAACTCCATGGCGACAAATAACAACAGTGCCATGGGGACGGTTTCAACAAAGTTACCTTGGCCGCGGATCCGCCGCAGCATTTCTGGATCGTCGCCAGTGCCAATAAAGATATTGGTTTTCACTCGGTATAAACCGGCGCGCAGTGTAAAGGGGATAAATAGCAGGCCCAGTAGGGCGATGTAGATAGGTGTAATGCTTAGCAAGGTTGGCAGTTGCATGTTAACTCCGTTGAAGATGATTGGACTTGGCTGGCTATGGTATTTGCTGGCTGTTAAAAGCGCAGTTAATTACCCCGTTCATTGGATATAAAATAGACCAAACCACAGTGCTTTACCTGTTTGTGCAGTGGATTGCTGTTGCCTGAGATTGGCAGAACTCCGGAGTCCTGTTTTTTCTAGTGGCAATCAGCCTCTGCGGGTTAAACTATGACCACTAAAAAAACAGCCGATGGGTTGATAACAAACAATAAGGGGAGAGACAGGTGACAACAGAATTTGATATGAGCGGCAAGGTCGCTATGGTTACAGGTGCATCCAGTGGTTTTGGTGTTAATTTCGCAAAAATCTTGGCCGCTCGTGGTGCTAAGGTAGTGGTTGCAGCGCGCCGTGTTGATCGTCTTGAAGCCCTAGTGGCTGAGATTCAGGCGGCGGGTGGTGAAGCCTGTGCCGTGGCTATGGATGTGACCAGTGCTGAGTCGGTTACCGCAGCCTTTGATAAGGGCGAAGCGGCCTTTGGGACTATTACGGTTGTCTCTAACAATGCCGGTGTTGCCGATGGTAAGAGTGCATTAAAAGCCGATGAAGCGAGCTGGGATTGGGTGGTAGACACTAACTTGAAAGGCGTATGGATGGTGGCTCAAGAAGCGGCTAAGCGCATGGTTGCAGCTGGTGTTGGCGGAAGCATAGTCAATACAGCCTCTATTTTGGGACTCCGTGTGGCCTTTGCTCAGTCAGTTTATTCAGCCTCTAAAGCCGGTGTGATTCAGCTGACCAAGGCCCAGGCGTTGGAGTGGGGCCGCAAAGGGATTCGTGTGAATGCACTCTGTCCTGGATACTTCTTAACCGAAATGACTGAGTCGTTGTTTGATTCCCCTGAGAGTGCTAAATTTCTTGCTTCGTCGCCCCTTGGACGTGCGGGCAATATGGACGAGATCAGTGGGCCGTTTTTGCTCTTGGCCGGTGATGCCGGTGGTTATTTGACGGGTGTTGCATTGCCTGTGGATGGCGGCCAATCTATTGGCAGAATGTAAGATCGTTAATCAAACTGTACAGATGGAAATACTATGAGCTTGCAAGATAATCGTCGTGAATACGATTATGGAAAATTAACTCGAGAGTCCTTGTCGGCTAGCCCCTTCGAGCAGTTTACGCTGTGGATGGAGCAGGCGATTGAGGCGGGTATTCAGGATCCCACGGCGATGAGCGTAGCCACTGTGTCTGCCGAGGGTAAACCTTGGCAGCGCATGGTGCTGTTAAAAGACTTTGATCAGCGCGGCTTTGTGTTTTATACCAATCTCGGCAGTCGCAAGGCGCAGGAGATTGAGGCTAATGCGCAGGTGAGTCTTCATTTCCCCTGGTTGCAGTTGGACCGTCAGGTGATTGTTGGTGGCCGTGCTGAGCGTTTATCCACTGTTGAGGTAATGAAATACTTTCTTAGCCGTCCCAAAGGGAGCCAGTTGGCTGCCTGGGCGTCCAAGCAGAGCAGTCGAATCAATTCCCGTCAGGCATTGGAAACTCAGTTTGCTCAGATCAAAGAGAAGTTTGCCGAGGGTGAGATTCCATTGCCGGATTTTTGGGGCGGCTTTCGGGTGGTGCCTGAAGAGATTGAGTTTTGGCAGGGTGGTGAAATGCGTCTGCATGATCGCTTTAGCTATCTGCGTTCTGAGGATGGCAGTGACAGCTGGGAGATAGGCCGACTGTCGCCATAATTAAGAGCCACTAGTAACTTATTGCTGTAATAATTAAACACCGGTCTCCAGCCGGTGTTTTTACATTCACCTCATCGTCGATCGATTTGCCCACCAGCGCACGGGCCATGGGTGAGTCGATGCTGATCCAGTTGAGCGCCGAATCAATTTCATCTGAACCCACCAATCGATAAATATGTTCATCACCACTGTCTTCATCTTCCACCGTCACCCAAGCGGCAAAAAACACCTTTGATGGATCTCTGGGTTTGTCTTCGACAATAGTCGCGTCTTCGATACGCTTGGTGAGATAGCGCACACGGCTATCAATTTCCCGCAGCCGGCGCTTGCCGTAAATATAGTCGCCATTCTCTGAGCGATCACCATTCTTGGCGGCCTCATGAACAATGTGTGTGACCTTGGGACGTTCGACTTTCCACAGCTGATGAACCTCGGCGCGCATCTTGCTGGCACCCTCTGGGGTGATATAGGGCGAACTTTTTGGTGTTGGAGGTCTATAGCGCCCCATAGTTTAGGTGCCATCCTTCAAGTTAAACACATCGCGATAGAAGGCTAATTCGCTCTCCATAGCGTGGATAATATTATTTGCCTTTCTGAAGCCGTGACCCTCATCGGGGAAAGTAACATGGGCCACTTGAATCCCTTTTTCCTTGAGTAACTTGACCATCATCTCTGCTTGATTGGGGGGTACTACCTTATCTTCTAGTCCCTGTAAGAAAATCACCGGACAGTTAAGGCCCTCTGCATGGTGGATCGGAGAGCGCTCGAGATAGATATCTCGGCGCTCGGGGTAGGGACCAATCAAGCTATCCATATAGCGCGATTCAAATTTATGGGTGTCTTTGGCTAGGGTTTCCAAGTCGCCAATACCATAGAGGCTGGCACCGGCCTGAAAGGTATCGGTAAAGGTCAACGCCGAGAGTACGGTGTATCCGCCGGCGCTGCCACCGCGGATCAGGCAGCGCTGTGGGTCTATAATATGCTGCTCGGTAAGATAGCCAATTGCCTGTTGGGTATCTTGCACGTCGGCAATACCCCAAGCACCGGCCAATGAATGGCGGTAGGCGCGACCAAAGCCCGTGCTGCCGCGATAGTTAATATCCACCACGGCAAAGCCGCGATTGCACCAGTATTGCAGTTTAAGGTTTAACCCACTGTCGGCAGAACCGGTGGGGCCGCCGTGACAGAGAGCGATAACTGGGGGCAACTCGCCTTCGATACCACAGTATTGAGCATTGGTTGGCGGGTAACAAAATGCATGGACCTGTTGGTTATCGCTTCCGCTGGCAAATAAGATCGATTGGGGCTCGGCGAGATCGCCAGAGTCCAGTGCCAGGGTAGCAGGCGAGTAGACCGATTCAACGGCAGCTTGAGGGCTAATGCTGATCAGTTCGCCTGGCAGCACTGCGGCACCTGCCACGATAAAGAGTTTATCTCCATGGCAGGCCAGGGCTTGCATGCTGCTGTACTGGCAGTCTATTTGGTTCAGTTGGCCTGAGGCAATATTAATAAAGCCACTGTGCCAGATACCTTTGGCAGTCCAGACGCAGGCAATGTTATGGGCATCAACAAAGTCATAGGTTGTCATACCAAACTGCCATAGAGGCTTGGCAAATTCGGCATCCATTTCGAGTACTGGGAGGATGGCACTCTTTTCAATGCGGTAAATATTCCACCAATTGTGTTTGTCTGAGACAAAATAGAGCTGATTATCTGGCGACCACTGGGGCTGAAAAATAGCTTCATTGTTATCTTTGCCGGCGATCAAGGTTTGATCGGTCAGGGCATTGTCAGTGAGGCTGGCTAACCATAGCTGAGTGCAATCCCAAGGCATATTGGGGTGCTGCCACTCTATCCAGCAAAGTTGTTTACCGTCGGGGCTGATACGCGGATAGGCATAAAAGTCTGCGCCACTCACCAGAGTGTTTAGGCTGCCATCGTCGATCGCAATGCTGACCAACGTATTTTCCGGTTCGCGGTCTTCATGGTGAGTTTCACAGACGGCAATCAATTGTTGGCGCGCTGAATCAAGAATTAGGTCAGCAAAGCGTGGGCCTTTTACAGTGATAGGGACGGGCTGTTTATTCTCAGTGAGCGATAGCTGATAAATACGCTGGTCGGCGCCATTGACGAAATACAGATACTTATCATCTGCGACATAGGCCATACCGCCATATTCATGTACTCGGCTGTGATGGCTAAAGGGGGCTGGAAGCAGATCCCGAATACTGCCATCGGCTTCGCGGCACATAATCACATTGCGGCCCGCTTCCCAGGGTCGGCTTTCAATCCAGAACAGGCGCTCGCCATGGGACTGGAGAAAATTTAACCCCGGTGCTGCACGAGTGATTAGCTCGGCACTGATACTGGATGGCCAGCTGCCATAGGCTTTGGCTGTCTTGTGCATATTAGCCACCAGCCAGTTTGACATTGTGGCCGAGCTTTTCCAGTTCGGCTTTAAGGGTGTCGCGATGATCGCCCTGAATTTCAATCAGGCCATCTTTGACCGTTCCGCCGGTGGAGCATTTCTGCTTAAGCTTCTTGGCCAGTGTTTTTAAATCCCCTGCTGCCAGACCCAATCCAGAGACTGTGGTGACCCCCTTGCCTTTGCGACCTTTGGTTTCACGACGAATACGCACAGTGCCATCGCTCTCGATGACCTGCTCTGTGGGTGCCTGTTTAATGCGCCCTGAATCCGTAGAGTAGACTAGTCGTGATTCGTTATTTGCCATCTGAGTTCTCAGTTAATTGGTTAGGATAATCTTACCAATATGTTGGCTCGATTCCATTAGCGCATGCCCTTTGTTAGCCTCAGCCAATGCAAAACGGCTGTGGACTACAGGCTTAAATTTGCCCTCGGCTATTAAGGGCCAAACCTGAGACTCAACCCCCGCGGCAATGCGCGCTTTATTTTCAAGCGGCTGGGCACGCAGGGTCGAACCGGTTAAGACAATCTGTTTAAGCATCAGTGGCAGCAGATCCAGTTCTGTTTTGGATCCGCGTAAGAAGGCAATGCTAACAATTCTCGCCTGTGGCGCGCAGGCATTAAAATTGCGCTGCATATAGTCACCACCGACCATATCCAAAACCACATTGACGCCGTTGCCGGTGAGTTCCTGGCAGACCTCAACAAAGTCTTGCTGGTTATAGTTCACCGCCTTCACTGCGCCCAGCTCCTCACAGACTGCGCACTTTTCTTCCGAGCCCGCCGTGGTGATCACATTCACACCCATAGCCGTGGCCATCTGAATTGCCGTAGTACCAATACCGCTGGAACCGCCATGGACCAGCAACCATTCACCGGCTTTTAATTCCGCCCGTTCAAATAGATTGTGCCAAACCGTAAAGCAGGTCTCAGGTAAAGCGGCGGCATCCTCTAGATCCAAACCCTCGGGAATCGGCAGGCATAGAGATTCTTCGGCAATGGCGTACTCGGCATAACCGCCGCCTGAGAGCAGTGCACAGACCTGATCACCAATCGCCCAATCCGTAACACCCACACCTAAGGCCACTACAGTACCTGAGACTTCGAGACCGGGAATATCGGTAACACCTGGGGGTGGGGGGTAAAAGCCCATGCGCTGAAACACATCTGGACGATTGATACCGGCGGCGGCGACCTGTATTAAAAGCTGGTTGTCAGCGGGCGCAGGCACAGCTCTAGAGCTGGGTTTTAAAACTTCAGGGCCGCCGGGTTGGGTGATTTCGATGCTGGTTTGGCTGATGGGGACTGTACTGGGTAAGCTCATACTGGTTACTCTTTTTTTAAGCTTAGAGTTTAGCTGCTTATGGCTTAACTTCTCAATGCCACAAACACACCACCACCAATTAATAATGCACCAGAGCCAAACTTTAGATATTGGGTTTTGGGTGAGGCTGCAAACGAGGATTTGGTTTTTGCCGCCACGTAAGCATAGCCCGCCATTACGAGACCCACAGAGAATGTTGCGATCAAAAATAACAATGCGATATCGGTTGCTGAGATGTTCTCCAGATCCAGAAAAGCGGGGAAGAAACTGAGATAGAATAATGTGACCTTTGGATTACTCACAGAAGTAGCGAGCCCTACTAAATAGTTGGCTGAGTAGTTGGTGGGTTTGGGCGCTTCGCTGGGTGTATTGTTGTTGCTCGAGGTAATTAGCTGGAATCCCAAGTAAATAAGGTATGCGGCGCCAGCATATTTAACAATCACGAAAAAGCTGCCCATCACTTCCGCAAGGGCGGCGAGGCCAAATATGGCCAGGGCGATAAAGATAAAGTCGCCACTGAGAATTCCCATGGCCGTTGCTAAACCTTGCCGAAAGCCGGAGTCCAGTGCGCGGGCAACAACTACAACAACACCAGGGCCTGGAAGTAGAGCCAGAACAATCATTGTGGTGTAGAGCGCCAGTGCGGAGGTCAGAGTCATATTGCTTCTCTTAAGCTAGGATTATTCAATCATTAATTAATGGCGTTTTTGAGTTTAGTCCAGAGCCGGCCGTCGATGGCGGCTAGCCCGATACCGATAAAGGCCATGCCGACAAAATACCTGTTGTGCATTTGTTCGTCCAATATTAGCCAGCCTAAAAAGCTTGCAGTAATTGGAACTAGAAATGTCACTAGTACTACATTGGTGGCACCGGATGAAGAGAGGATCCGAAAGAACAGAATATAGGCCAATGCAGTGGAGAAGATGGCAAGAGCGAAGATCGCCAGCCATACATTTAGGCTTGGATTGGCGAGTTGGTCGGGGCGCTCTAGCATGAATGTCAGCGGTATTAAAATAACCGTGGCTGTTGTGACTTGGCCAACAGCGGTACTAAAAGGGCTAATGCCGAGCGCTTTAAAGCGCCGACTAAACACCGAGGCGCTACCATAGGCCATGGCTGCGCCAATAATGGCGAGTTGGGCTAGCGTCTCTAGGCTCATATCTAGGCCGAGATTGGCAAGTGAGTCTGCGCCGATCAATACAGTCACGCCAAATAAGCCTACTAGAACGCCAATAATTTTTTGTCTGGTCATATGTTCGTCGGCCAAAAAGACGCCGGCAATTAAGACGGTAAATAAAGGTGTTGTAGCATTAATAATCGAGGCTAAACCTGCGCCTATATGGGTTTGGCCCCAGACGATTAGACCAAAGGGGATAACATTGTTGAACAGGCCCACAACAAAAAATGTGCGCCACAGTTTGAAGGTTTTTGGTACTTCGTAACCTGATGCTAGCAAGATAACCCACAATGTGATGGCGGCAATTCCGACTCTCAGTGTGACTATGGTGAGGGGAGGCAGTTCTGTGACTGCGACGCCGATAAAAAAGAACGAGCCACCCCAGAGAAAGGACAGCAACAGCAACATTGCCCAGTCTTTGGATCCCATACTTTGGTTGATCATTGGGTGTTCCTTTGTGTCTGTTAACCAATCAAGGGCTGTCATCCTGAGCGGAGTCGAAGGATCTCGTCCAGTTGGCAGTCTACTTTCCGAGCACGCTTAGGGTGACATAGATTGGGTTACTCTGACAGGGTGTATTTAGGCTGGTTTTGAAGTAGCTGCGAGGAGATCTCTCACATTCGTTCGAGATGACATAGGTTAATAAGGCTGTCATCCCGACAGAGCGCAGCGACGAGGGATCTCCCCATTGGCTTTCGGGATGACAAATTAGCCAATAATGTCAGCTCGTCCTTGAAGCCAAGACTTTAATACCCAACAGCAGCATCGCGCCCCCAGCGATACGGTCAATCCAGTGGCCCATCCGTTGAAATTTACTGGTCACTGCTGGCCTTGATAACAGCAAAGTTAAAAAACAGAACCAAGCCAACTGCAACACCATCATCCATAGGCCATAGATTAAAAGATGTTGAGCAGGGGTGTCTTGAGATAGAACGATGGTAAATAGTGAGACAAAGTAGATAGGGGCTTTTGGATTTAGAGCATTACAAAGAAAGCCTAAACCAATCGTTTTTATCGTGGAGGTTTCCACGGTACCCTCTATAGATAAAGCTCCTGCCTGATGTGCTCTGGCTAGAAGTCCGTTGATCCCGAGATAAACTAGGTAGCCACCCCCAAGAAGCTTAATAGCCCATAGTGCAGATGCGGAGTTGGCGATAATGGCGGCAAGCCCAAGTGAAGAATAAAGAATATGTATAGATAGGCCTAGTGCAATGCCTAGGCTGCAAAGTAACCCTGCGCGCTTGCCATTGGCTAGAGCTTGCTGTGATACCAGGACAAAGTCTGGACCTGGTGTAGCGGCCGCGAGTAAATGTATAGATGTAATCAGCAGTAATCCTTGATAGAGATCCATTAGCCTTCCTATTGGGTTTTGTCAGTAACAGCACTAAAGTCAACAAAGAGCTCAGCTGAGTAAACTATTTCATCAAAGGATGATTCGACACTTCTTGGCGCGTTGGTTTTTGCAGCAGTTAGCGATTTATCATTGTAGCTGTGGTTTCGCTTGGTGGCGGTTACCACTATCTCTTCAAGCATCTGTGCCCCCTGAGTACCTTTGATCCATAGACGATTATCTCTGAAACTTACTGTAGTCAGTGTCACACCCAGGGATTTTTCATAGAGGGCTTTTTGTTTCATAATTTTTTCTAGGGCAAGCTGTTTAACCTGGTTCTTGTAGGCGTCTTTGTTTGAATGCTCAAAGGCTATATCAGATAGCTCTATCTCCTCTCTGCTATCGGCGACGCTGGCGAGGGTCTTGAGTTGAGACTCTTGCATGATGGTAATGGCCATACGGTTAACCACTTTATAGCTATCAGGTTTTTTACCAAACCAGCCATACTGCGGCGATGTGGAAAATTTAGAGTTTTTTATATGCTCGGGGTTAATGCCCGCAGTGACTAACTGTTTGCTGATAGATTCCCGCAGGGCCATGTTATCTGAGATCGACGTCGAGAGCTGTTGATCTTCGCTGGTGATCACCAGGCTAATAATGGCTTTATCGGAATAGGCTTTTTTCTCAGCCTCGGCTCCGAGAGTGACAATTTTTTCGCTGGGATAAAGGAACTGGCGAAGGTCGTTGGGGCTGCCTTTGAGTTCTGGCTGAGCAAAGGCACCAAGGGGCAGGCAGCAAAACAGTAGGCAGGTGATTAATTTGGTCATAGTTGTCTCATCCGGTTGGTCTGTAGTAATTTAAAGTAGACACTTTTTAAGTAGGCCGCTTTTAAAATAGACCCTAGCAACCGTTACTGCCTACAATGGACAGATAAAATCTGAGAAATTAGACAGCTGCAGTTAGACAGCTAAAAATAGAGAGAGTAGGGCGCTTCGCATGATTGAGATCACTGCCAGAGAAAAAATCTACCAAGTTATTTTTGGCACCGACACGCCGGCCGGCCAGCGTTTCGATATTCTGCTGATCACTATGATTCTGCTGAGTGTGCTGGCCGTTATTTTTGGTTCGATTAGCTCGATTCACGATCAGTATGGGGTTTTAATCTTCCGCCTGGAGTGGATCTTCACTGGGCTGTTCTCAATTGAGTATCTACTGCGCATCTATTCCTCACCCAAACGGCTCAGCTATATATTCAGTTTTTATGGCCTTGTGGACCTACTCTCTATCGTGCCCACCTATCTGGCGCTGTTTATACCGGGTGCCAGCTATTGGCTGATATTGCGTTTGCTTCGTGTGTTGCGAGTCTTTCGTGTGCTCAAGTTAGTGCGCTATCTGTCTGAAGCAAATATTTTATTGCGCTCTATGTATGCTTCGCGGCGCAAGGTGCTGGTGTTCTTTACCGTGGTATTAGTGCTCAGCGTGATTTTTGGCAGCCTGATGTTTTTGGTTGAAGGACCAGAAAACGGCTTTACCAGTATTCCAAAAAGTATCTATTGGACCATAGTCACCATTACCACTGTGGGTTACGGTGATATTGCACCGCAGACGGTGGTTGGGCAGATTATTGCCACTATGGCAATGCTCACGGGTTATTCGATTATTGCCATTCCAACCGGTATTTTTACCGCTGAGATCGCTCGGGAAATCAATACTGCCAGCAGTAACACCCGCTGCAATATCTGTGAGCGCACTGGCCACCATCCAGATGCCGAGTACTGTTATCACTGTGGTATTGAGCTGTCCAAAACCTAGCCTATAGATTGCTCGTTTGCGCCTCTGAGGCAATGCGATAACTCAGGGCCTCTTGATAGTCTTCGCTGGTTACCTGCTCGCGGCCAGCGAGGTCGGCAATGCTCCGTGCCACCCTTAATACCCGATAAAATCCTCTAGTCGAAAGCCCAAAGCGGGTAATTGCATTGTCCATCAAATGGCGCTGTTCACTACTGAGTGGACAGATAGTTTTTAATTCTTCGCTACTCAACTGGCTATTAATTTTTCCCTGTCTATTTAACTGTCGCTCACGGGCGGCGCAGATGCGCTGTTGAATTTGCTGGTCGCTTTCACCTTTGGGTTGCTGGGCTTGGCTTGGCTGCTGGCTATTTAATAGCTGATGATTCTCTATGGGAGTGACCTGTACCTGCAGATCAATACGATCTAATAGCGGCCCGGAAATTTTGCTGCGGTAACGATTAATTTGATCGGGGGTGCAGCGACAGCGGGTGCCGCCAAGATAGCCACAGGGGCAGGGATTCATGGCGGCGATCAATTGGAAGTTGGCGGGATAGCAGACCTGTGCAGCGACTCGGCTGATATTGATCTCGCCGGATTCCATAGGTTCGCGAAGTACTTCTAACACACTGCGGGAAAACTCGGGCAGCTCATCGAGAAATAGCACGCCCTGATGGGCCAGTGAAATCTCTCCCGGTCTAGGGCTGCTGCCTCCGCCCACCAATGCCGCGGATGACGCAGTATGGTGAGGTGCGCGAAAGGGGCGTGCCCAAATCGATTGACGCAAACCTTTGCCGGCCACTGAATAGATAGAGGCGACTTCGAGTGCCTGCTGGTTGTTTAGCGGCGGCAGTATGCCGGGCAGGCGACTGGCGAGCATGGTTTTGCCAGTGCCCGGTGGGCCAAAGAATAATAGGTTGTGGCCACCGCTGGCAGAAATTTCCAAGGCACGCTTGGCATGATGCTGGCCGATTACCTGATTGAGTTGGGTTTGATTTTCGCAGTTGTTCAGTTGATCTGCCGAACTGGTGTCTGTTTTATTTAGGTGGTTTGTTGAACTGTCCCAAAGTTGGAGCTGTGTCTGCTGAAGCAGGTGCCCGGTGATATCTAACAAGTGGGTACATGAGAGAATTTTGAGTCCCTCGACCAAGGATGCTTCTTCAGCATTGTGGCGGCTGATAATAAGTTGCTTGCCCTGATGTAAGCAGCCAAGAGCTGCGGGCAAAACTGCATCGACACCTCGAGTGTCACCGGAGAGAGCCAACTCGCCAATAAATTCATACTGATTAAGCTGCTCTCGTGGCACCTGTCCCGAGGCCGCAAGAATAGCGATGGCAATGGCAAGATCAAAACGGCTGCCTTCTTTGGGCAGTTCGGCAGGTGCCAGGTTGATGGTGATACGCCGTGCGGGGAAATCAAAGTGCGAATTAAGGATAGCGCTGCGGACCCGGTCTTTGCTTTCTTTAACTGCGGTCTCTGGCAGACCCACCATATGAAAGCTCGGTAGGCCATTGGATAGATGCGCCTCAATTGAGACCAGCGGTGCATTGATCCCCAGTTTTGCTCTGGTGTTGACCACCGCAAGTGACATTGCATACCTCCCTGTATGTCTCGCTTTATATTCCACTAGAACAACCCCTCAATCCGCTGAGGGGTTTTAAAGCTGCAGCCTAACGGTTGCTATTGATTACTTTGGTTAGCCGTCAGTTGGCGAATGCTTTCTTCTAGATCACTGATCTGTGTCTCTAGGGCGTCTAGCTTTTCTCTGGAGCGCAGCAACACGGCCCGTTGGGTATCAAACTCTTCCCGGGTAACCAGATCCATTTTTTGTAGCGCCTTGGTCATGGCAGCGCGAACTTGCATCTGCGCCTCATCGCCCAGCGCCTGTGCGCCGGGCACAAAGGACTGATTAAACTGTTTAATAAATTGATTAACTATATTGTCCTGATTCAATGGGTAGCTCCTCTATTAGCCCTTATAGCCCCTATAACCCCTATAACCCC
>Ga0209092_10000056_pt1 | contig 90297 bp, 95 predicted proteins | sample FraStrMetagenome_FD_187446 | JGI IMG/M metagenome (GOLD analysis project Ga0209092, IMG submission 187446) | Marine eukaryotic phytoplankton communities from Arctic Ocean - Fram Strait ARC3M Metagenome (SPAdes) (version 2) | ecosystem: Environmental > Aquatic > Marine > Oceanic | place: Fram... | reverse complement strand
TCTGTGCAAGGCACCACCATGGACTGGCTTTGGTGGTCTAATAGTCATACTCATGTTATTAGCAGCCCATTAAACGCGAGAGCCAGAACAATCCACAACACGGAAGTGCTTTGCACCAATGCTATAGCTCGCTCAATATCAGCTGCCTGAGCCAGTGGACCCACACCAAAAACTGGCCTTTGATGCTCTTCCCCATGATAGATTGCTGCACCGCCCATACTAATACTCAATGCACCGGCACCAGCGGCCATCACATAGCCGGCATTGGGACTATCGGTTAAGCCGCCCTGCTGTCGAGCGCACTTTATAGCACTGGAAAAATTGCCCACCAACCCATAACTCAACGCGGTTAACCGTGCTGGCAGCCAGTTTAAAAGATCATCAATTCGCGCCGCGGCCCAACCAAATCGACGATAGCGCTCAGTCTTGTAACCCCACATTGCGTCCAGGGTATTGGCTCCGCGATAGAGGATAGCGCCGGGAGCGCCGAGCACTAGAAACCAAAAGAGTGCAGCAAAAACCGCATCACTGCCATTTTCCAGCACTGACTCGCAGGTTGCCGAGGCCACTTGCTGCTCACTTAGATTGGCAGTGTCGCGACTCACCATCATCGCTATTTGTTGGCGAGCGCCCTCCAGATCACCGGCCAGCAGTGGCGCAGCAACATTGCGTCCGTGCTCGGCAAGACTTTTTAAGCCCACCACAAAATAGACCACCAGACAGTTCACCACTAACAGTGCCAGCCCTGAGAGCTGCGCGACAAGCACGGCAACGGCGCTTGCGGGAATCAGTGCGAGAAGCATCCAGCAGAGTAGTCCGCGCAACTTTCCATCGGCGGCACTACTGGGGTTGGCTGTTTGCTCAAGCTTGGAGGCAGTATTACCAAACCCCACTAGAGGATGCCAACGTCGAGGTTCGCCGACAATATGGTCAATCAGCAAACCCAATAACAGAGCCACAGCAGTCACAGGTTGTAGCCACTATAGATCGCCAGAGCCAGCAACAGACCCAGCTCGACAAACTCCACTAGAGCGCCGGCACAGTCGCCATTAAAGCCGCCCAGTCTTTGATAACTGGCGCGTTTCCATAAAAGATAAATGATTGCCGCCACAGCGCTAAACAACAGAAGAATTTCAAGTCTAGACACTAAGACAAATCCAGCAATCGCCACCACAAAGAACAGGCTAATTACTATACGTCTAGGGGAAAGCCCCTCAACTAACGCCGAGCCCAGGCCGCTGGCACTGGCATAGTCGAGACGCCAAAAAATATATGGCATAGCGCCGCGGGCCAGCAGTGGAATCAACCCAATAATCGACCAGTACTGGGAACTCAACAGGACTGTCAACGCCGCCCATTTAACCAGCAGCATCAACACTAAAATCACCACAGCTATGGGCCCAGAGCGCGGGTCTTTTAGAATTTGAAAGGTTTTCTCACGATCGCCAAAACCACCAACCCAGGCATCGGCGCAGTCGGCTACGCCATCTAGATGCAGCGCACCGGTAAGCAAAACCCAGACTGCCAGTACCAGTGCCGCAGCTAAAGATGGCGATGGCAAGTCACTAAGCGTGACGCCACAGAGCCACACTAAAGCACCCAACACTCCACCCAACACCCCACCCACCGCGGGATACCAAGCCAGTGAATTAGCATAGTCGCGATTATCAAACATGCTTTTTGTGGCCACTGGAATGCGGGTTAAAAATTGCATCGCACAGGCCAGAGCGCGCCATTCCCGGCGAAGAAAATTCATTTACCGGTGCTCCCAGCATTGTGTGACACCAGCATTGGAAAATCGTCATAATCACTGTGATGGAATACCTTAATCCGGCTAAGGCAGGCAAAGGGCACTTCAAATTGATTCATCGCCGTGGCTGGCATGCCGAGAATTAAGGCAAGCAATATCCTTATAGTGCCACCGTGTTGAACCACCAACACATGTTGGTTGCGATGCTCTATTAACAGGGACTCCCAAGCCGCTCGCAGGCGCTCGGCGACATCGGCAAAGGGTTCACCATTGTGCGGCGTAGACTGATTGGGATCTTTAAAGTAACTGGCGACTAAATCCGGCGACTCCTTCCAGACATCCGCCATAAGCCGCCCTTCCCAATCGCCAAAATGGATTTCACGCCAGTTAGTATTTTCAGTTAAGGGAATCGATAATCGCTCAGACTGCTCTGTGGCAAAACGACGACAGCGCTGCAGCGGTGAGGTAATAATAGAATCCCAGCCCGACAGCTCCTGCACTGAACCGCGCATCTGTTGCCAGCCCTTGTCGGTTAGCGCAACATCGCTGCCGCTACCGCGGAATATCTCACCGCCCTCGCATTCACCATGACGCAAAAAGTCGATGCAGGTAAATTCTGCTGGGGAGGAAGTTTTAGTCATAAGTCAGTCACCCTAAGCTTTTAATATCCCTGGATTTAGCTTTCGCTAACACCGGCTTCGGCAAAGGTTGCCATCTGTGAATGGAGTAATAGAGACGACTGAATCAGCGATAGCGCAACACCAGCACCGCTGCCCTCACCCAGGCGCATATCTAAATCAACCAGTGGCTGTGCCTTCATTGAATTCAATACTAGGGCATGAGCCGCTTCCGCAGAGCAATGCGAAAACAGTAACCATTCGGCCACGCTGGGACAAATTCTGCAGGCTAACAGTGCCGCAGCCGTGGTGATATAACCATCGACCAAACTCGGCACACCGCGTTGAGCATTGCCAATATAGGCACCCACTAGCGCGGCAATTTCAAAGCCACCCAAACAGCGCAAAATTTCCTCAGGGCTGGTGTCTGCACTGGTATGCAAGACTAAGCCGCGCTGCACAGCCTGCCGCTTACGCTGCAGGCCGGCATCGTCAACGCCAGTACCGCGGCCAACAATATCGTCCACTTCTATACCCAGTAAGGCACAAAAAATAGCTGCGGCTGCAGTGGTATTACCTATACCCATCTCGCCGCCGATAAAACAATCCACGGGCTGATCAGCACAGCTATTGCGTCCCGCCTCAAGGGCAATTTCCATCTGCTGCTGAGTCATGGCGGCCCGGTGACAAAAATTCTCAGTGCCAGGGCCAATTTGAATATTCACTAGATTGGGCATCTCGGCCATGCGCTCACTCAGAGGTTCAACAGTACCCAGATTGATCACACCAAAATCAGCGCCATGCTGCTTGGCCAATATCGTGATCGCAGCGCCGCCACTGACAAAATTGTCAATCATCTGCGCCGTTACCGCCTGGGGAAATGCCGAAATACCCTCGGCCACGACACCGTGATCAGCGGCAAAGACTCGGATAACCGGATGTTCGAGTTTTGGCTTTGTGTCTTTTTGGAAGCCGGCAAAATCAATCGCTAACTGTTCCAGTCGACCCAGAGATCCCGGGGGTTTAGTCAGCTGCTGTTGTCGCTGCAAGGCCAACTCGCGGCTCGCGGCACAGGGTGCCACTGCAGGTGTACGCAGCCAGCTAATCATCGCATTGAGCCTTTTAATTCTTGTGGCAAGCCCGCTATAACCATGGTCACGCGATCACATATAGCCGCCAAGCGCTGGTGCAAGAAACCCGCTTCGTCGACAAACTGTCGGGTCAACTCACCCATTGGCACAATCCCCTGGCCTACCTCATTGGTGACAAAAATAACCGCGCCGGGCAATTGCTCAACCGACTCCAACAGCGCCTGCTGCTGCTCTGGCCAACAGTTGTGATGTAAGCAATTACTTAGCCATAGAGTCAGACAATCGACAAGAATGCAGTTATCGACACGAGAATATTCGCCTAAGGTTTGAGCCAGATTTAGGGGTTCCTCCAAAAGCTGCCAATGGCCGTCGCGATCCGCCTGATGCTTCTTAATCCGCTCACTCATCTCACCATCACCAGCTGTAGCAGTGGCCAGATAAATCTTGTTTAAACCAGAATCGGCGACCCGCTGCTCTGCCGTGCGGCTTTTGCCAGAGCGCGCCCCACCCAGTATCAATTGCAGCTGATTCGCCATATTTGTCTTATTCCTTAATCGTTCTCTATTGGTGTAGAGCGTTTTAAACCACAACCATGGGTGTGCCTTGCAGCGGATGAGTGATGACTTCAGCATCCACCGAAAATACTTTTTTAATTAACTCAGGGGTCAATAAAGCTTCAACTGGGCCCACTGCAGTAGATTCCCCGCAGTTCATAAACACCATTTGATCCGCGCACTTGGCGGCCAAATTTAAATCGTGCATGACCATCACCACTGTCACCCCGCGAGCCGAGATCTGTTGCACTATATCAATCAGCATCAGCTGATGGGCCAAATCAAATGCGGCGGATGGTTCATCTAGTAGCAGTATGGCGTCAGTATTGGAATTACCCTGTCCTTCATATTCACAGTATTCCCATATCTGCGCCAGCACACGGGCCAGTTGTACCCGCTGCTTTTCACCCCCAGATAGCTGCACAAAGGAACGCTGGGCCAAATAGCTGGCGTCGACTTTGATCAGGGCGGCAGAGATAATTTCTGCATCGCGCACTAAACCGGTTGCATGGGGGGTTCGGCCCAGCGCCACTACTTCTTGCGCGGTAAAGGCAAATTCCAATGTCGAGCTCTGGGGCAATACCGCCATAAACTGGGCAATCTCAGACTGTTTCCAATCTTCCCTAGACTGACCATTAATCTCAACCCTTCCCTGAGAGGCTTTATGCTCACCAGCGATAACCTTTAAAAGACTGGTCTTGCCAGCGCCATTGGGGCCCATCAGTGCCGTGACCGAGCCTCGCGGGCAGTCGATGGATATATTATTTAATAGCGGCACTGCAGAAATGGTTAGGCCAACTGAATTGATCTTTAACATTAGGATCGCCCCCGCTGCAGAACCAGCAACCAAAGGAAGAACGGTGCACCTAAGAGTGCGGTGACTATACCCACCGGCAGCTCCGCAGGAGCGATCACCACCCGCGCCAAAGCATCCGCTGCAACCAGTAGAATGGCGCCAGCCAATGCCGACAGGGGCAGCAGACTGCGATGATCTGGACCGACCAGAAGACGAATAAGATGGGGAACCATTAGGCCAACAAAGGCAATCACACCGGCTATGGCGACCGAGATCGCGACACCCAGGGCTGAGTAAATAATTAAGCGACGCTTAAGCCATTCGACATTAACCCCCAGATGGCGAGCTTCAGACTCGCCCAGCAACATAGCATTGAGCGCGCCAGTTTCACGGGGAATTAACACCGCCAAGCATCCTGCGGTTAAGGCACCGAGCCCAACACGCTCCCATGAAGCGCCCTGAAGATTACCCATTTGCCACAGGCTAATTCGCCGCAACATATCATTGTCAGCGAGATAACTTAGCGTATTGGTGGCAGCGCCAGCTAGGGCACTAATGGCAATACCGGCTAACAACATAGTGGCTACCGACGTGCCCTGAGGTCCGGTCGCCAGGCGGTAGATAATCAGCGAGGCGATTATAGCGCCGCCAAAGGCACCCAGAGAAATAGCCGATAACCCCAGCATCACACCGCCGCTGGTGAGCATTGAGCCAAACACAATAACGCTACTAGCACCCACGGAGGCACCAGCAGAGACACCAATTAAGGCGGGGTCAGCCAATGGATTGCGAAACAACCCCTGCAGTAATGCACCACAGGCCGCCAGCAGCGCGCCAACAATTAATGACAACATAACGCGCGGCAATCGAATAATTTCAATAATTAATTTTTCTTGGCTATTGGCACCGTTTGCAGCCCCGACTGTAGCCCCGTCGTCACCCAGCATGATCGACAGAATATCACTCAGGGAGATAAACACCGGACCCGTCATCAATCCCAAAACGGAGACAAGGGGCAACATGATCAACAAAATCACAGCACATAATTGCGGTGTTATCAGTCGGGTATTTAAGCGTTTCACGCGGCACGCTCGACAGGATTGAGTGAGTCGGCGATAGAGGCCATGGTCAGGCGCGCCACCTGCTGAGCAAACACCGTATGTTTACCGGCAAAGCGAATGGAGGTTGCACTGTGGCCGCTCACTACCAGACTGGCATCAGTGCCGGTGCCCGTGGCTATAGTCTCGGATACCGTGCTTTTAATCCCCAACTGCTGAAAGACCGCAGCCTTGGCTTCAGTCGCGATCATATGTGTCTCCACCATAGCCGCATCGGAGAGCGTGGCGCTGGTGATAATGGCCGTATTAATGGTTCCCACTTCCCTGACCACCTGTTGGTGCAGACCATAGTCCGCGCTATCGCCGGCGCGCAGTGCATTGGCAATACCGGTAGTGGAGAGCACAACAATAATCTCGCCTTCAATCTGTGCCGCGTGAACACGCAGAGAATTCATCGAGGCCGCGGTCATCATACCGACAGTATCACCCTGCCAGCCTTTATTGCGCGCATAGTTTTCCAGAGTCACCCTGGGCTCTTCAACGTCTAATGGACAATTCAGCGGCACCTTGTAATTGAGCCAGTGGCTGGCCCAACAGAGACCGCCATTAAAGACCGCAGAGCTTAAAGCACGGCGCGGCTGAGCGAATTCCAGGTGCACATATTCCGCTGTTTTACTGAGGTCAACGCCGGCAAATAAACTGCGTGAAACAATATCGTCGCAGTGGTTATTGTGGACGCTGGTATTCATTAGGCGTTCTTTCCTTGCGGCTGCTCTTGTTGCAGAGCACCCCACTCTTGAATAATACGCTGCAGGTGGTCGATACCATCGGTCAGTGCAGCCGGGCCTGGCTGCAAAATATCCGCAGACTTCACTTCATAGAGCTGGTGGTGAATAACCGCGGGAATACTATCCCAACCTGGCCTGGCCACCACCTGATGGGTGGCAAACTTACGTCCACACCAGGAGCCAATAATAATATCTGGCGCCTTGGCAACCACCCGATCCTGATCGCCAATAATGCGACTCTTGGCGTCAGCATGAACTGATAGCTCGGCAAAGCTGTCGTCGCCGCCGGCAATTTCAATTAACTCAGAGACCCAGCGAATACCGCTGATCAACGGGTCGCCCCACTCCTCAAAATAGACCTTGGGACGGCGCGGCAATGCCTCGGCAGCCCGACGTATTGCATTGAGACGGGCTTCATACTGGCCCAATAATTCTCGGGCCTTTTGCTCCGCCCCCACCATACAACCAATCATTAGCAGGGTAGAGAAAATCTCTGCCACCGAGCGCTGATTGCAGATATGCACGGTGACGCCTTCGCGCACTAAATCGGCGGCAATCTCCGCCTGCATATCGGAGAAACCTATCACTAGATCAGGTTCCAGCTCGAGTATTTTGTGAATCTTGGCAGAGGTAAAAGCCGATACCTTGGGCTTTTCTTTACGCGCCCGCGGTGGCCGAACAGTAAAGCCGGAGATGCCGACAATGCGCCACTCTTCCCCCAGCAGATAGAGCCACTCAGTGGTTTCTTCGGTCATGCAGACAATGCGCTCAGGTAACTTGACCTCAGCCGTGTAATTAAGGGGGTCGGAAGCAGTCACTCACTGGTCTCCAATGCTGTGGATTGAACTCGACCGGCTAATCTATGAAGCAAAGCCGCAAGACCTAAGTAGATCAATGGATCGGTCAAATAAGTAAAGTAGTAACGGGCAACCCGGACACTATAGTCGGCTAGACTAAGGTCGCTGAAGTTGCCGGAGAAAGCATAAAAACTCCCATTGGAAATTAAAAATGCGCCACTGATCGATAACAGCGCTACCACAAGGACTTTAATTCCATCTGACAATTGCCCCAGATCATACTGTTCTCCAGCCCATTTAGCACTGCGCCAAAGGAGAAAATAACCGGCAAAAATAAACCCGTAAGCGGAGGTAAAACAGCCCTCACCACCGACAATTAACACCCAATAATCACAGGCGTAGGCCAGGGCGGCAAAAGCGATAAAAGAGAGGTAACTGCGCAGATAAAAGCCGACTAAAAAGAAAATAGCCAATGAGGCGCTGGGTAACACTGTCGCCCAATCAAAATAATTGCTGCGCGTAATCATCATTAAAATTGCTAGGACTGCCGCGAGCCATAGCTGGGATTGTCTTGTCATAAGATTATTCACCTACAGCGTCCTTAATCTTAAAATGCTCTGGAAACAGCAGCCCACAGTCTAAATGCTCTTCCAACACTGCCGCCAAACGGTTGAGCTGCGTCTCGCGAATGTCTCGCTGATCAACTACCTGAGTCGTTTCTAACCCGGCCCAAGCCAAGAGTGCAGCAGAGGAATCCGGGTGGTCGAAAAGCCCGTGCAGATAGGTGCCAAGAATCTGATTATCCGCTGAGATCGCGCCATCGGTGCGGCCATCATCAAGGGTTGCCACTGGCCGCTCTAAGGCCTTGCCGGCGGACGCGCCACAGTGAATTTCATAGCCTTCGATCTTGCCACCGGTCAGACTCAATGTCCCCTGCACCTGGCGCAACTGCTTGTGCTGTTCCAGATCGGTAGTCATATCTAATAGCCCAAGGCCAGCAGAGACCCCGGCAGTATCTTCCACTCCCTGGGTATCAGAGACTTGGGTACCAAGCATTTGATAGCCGCCACAGATACCGATTATCTTGCCGCCATAGCGCAGATGACGACTAATGGTCTGATCCCAACCATTGTCGCGCAACCATTGCAGATCACGGCGGACGTTTTTACTGCCGGGCAGAATAATTAAATCAGCGGCGGGCTTATCGCCGTCTGGGCCAATATAATGTATATCCACCTGAGGGTGCAGGCGCAGTGCATCAAAATCTGTGTGGTTGCTGATTCGGGGAAACACCGGCACCAGCACTTTAAGCTGGGGTAAGTCGGTATCCAGTATCTGTTCAGCGGCAATGGCGTCCTCAGCATCCAGATGCAGCCCGGGGAGATAGGGAATTACGCCGATCACTGGTTTGCCAGTGCGCTGCTCTAACCAGTCTAATCCAGGTTCTAAAAGCGCAATATCACCGCGAAACTTATTGATTACAAAACCAATAACCCGCTGTTGCTCGGTTTCTGAGAGTAAATCTAGGGTGCCTACCAGATGGGCAAACACGCCACCCTTGTCGATATCGGCAATAATAATCACCGGGCAATCAGCTTTTTCGGCAAAGCCCATATTGGCAATATCATTGGCCCGCAGATTGATCTCGGCGGGGCTGCCAGCGCCTTCCACCACAATCACCTGATACTGTTGTTCTAGGCGGCCATGGGACTGCATCACCGCATCCATCGCGACCTTTTTATAATCGTGGTATTTGACTGCATCCATATGGCTGATGGCACGGCCATGGATAATCACCTGCGCCCCAGTATCACTGGAGGGCTTCAGCAGGATAGGATTCATATCGGTGTGGGGATTGAGAAAACAGGCCTGGGCCTGGAGTGCCTGAGCGCGGCCAATCTCGCCGCCATCCTCGGTCACGGCACTGTTTAAAGCCATATTTTGCGGCTTAAAGGGTGCAACCTTGATACCTAAATTAGCCAACACGCGGCACAGACCAGCCACCAGAACGCTCTTTCCTGCATCTGATGTCGTACCCTGTACCATCAACGTGCGGGCCGAGGTATTCATTCTAGAAATCAACGCCTCTGCGGGCTTTAACGCCGTCGTGATAGGCATGTTTAACATCTTTGATTTCAGACACCGTATCCGCCAAGTCGCGAATCGCTGAACCGCCACCGCGACCAGTGACTACAACACTCTGATTTTTAGGTCGGTTGGCCAAGGCCTTGAGGACCATCTCTTCATCGAGATATTTGTAGCTGAGCATATAAGTGAGCTCATCGAGGATCACTAGGTGAATGCTTTCATCTTTGAGCATCGGCTCTACAACCGCCCAGGTTCGCTCAGCGGCGGCAATATCGCCACTGCGGTCCTGAGTATTCCAAGTGAAACCGGTACCCATTTGATAGAACTCGATCTCTGGGCATTTCTCTCTGACATAGAGCTCTTCACCGGAGAGCTGCTCGCCCTTAATAAACTGTACAACGCCAACCTTGTAGCCGTAACCCATAGCGCGCATCACCATGCCAAAGGCTGAACTGCTTTTACCCTTGCCATCGCCAGTCAGTACAATCATGACACCGCGCTCTTCGTCCGACGCAGCAATCTTGGCATCGACCTTTTCTTTCTGATTTTGCATCTTGCGCTTATGGCTTTCGTCTTTTGTTTCGACTGCCTTACTGTCTTCACTCATTGTTTTTATACCTATAAAAATGGGCTCTCAAAGAAAGAGCCCAAAACGATTATTAAAAAGCAGGAGTATAGGCGATGGTAAACATCGCTTCTCGGCCCACCGAACGGTAATTGCCCAGTCCGAAAGAGGAGGCCGTGACATATTCCTTGTCCGTTAGATTATCAACCTTCGCTTTAACCGACCACTCATCATTAATACGGTAGCTGGCGCGAATTGCGCTAGTGGTGTAACCGCCGAGGCGAACGGTGTTGGCCGCATCATCAAAACGATTGCTCTCGCTGCGCAACGAAAAGCCCAGAGTAACCTTGTCGAAACCATAGTCCGCATCAAATGACATGGACTGCTCTGCGCGACGGCGCAATAGCTTACCATTGGCTTTGTTTTCAGGATCGATCACCGAGCCAGATAGGGATAGCGCCCAACCAGCGATTTCAGTATCCACATTAAACTCAATTCCGGTAATTTCGACTTCCGCGGTTTGATCTGTTTGAAAGGACGCCGAGTTATATTGAATCAAGTTCTCTAGCTGATTGTTAAACACCGCAACCGTGACATAGCTGTTGCCCAAAGTAGCATTTAAACCGATCTCGTAATTGATCGACTCTTCAGGCTGGAAGCTGGTGTCACCAAAGCCGGGATAGTAGAGATCGTTAAAGGTCGGCGCTTTAAAGCCCTCGCTCACCGAACCTATTAGGCGAACGTTGTCGGACAGGTTCGCGCCCGCTAGAAACGATGCTGTGGTGAAGTCACCAAACTGCTCATTATCGTCATAGCGAAGACCAAAGTTAGTATCCACCGCGCCAAGCTGAATCTGATACTGGGCAAAGGCCGCTTCATTATCTCTTGTGGCTTCGTCATAGGTAGTTGAGCTGGTCACTTCATCGCGCAGATAGTCGAGACCCAGAGTCAATGTATGCTGATCAGCTAAAAAGATATTGTTAACCCAAGTTGCTTCGGTTTTCTGAGTATTAAACATACCGCCACTACTGGTGGTGCTCAGATCAATATTGTCCGCCGCTTCTTTTGCCTCATCATTGGTGCGACCTAATTGAAGGCTGCTGTGCCACTGATCGCTGACCTTAAATTCCAGCGCGGCAAATAATGCATCAACCTGACCCGCAGTATAGATATTGCAATCCACATTTACGCTGTTTGGCCAACTGCCAGTGCTGCAGCTATTGTCGTATTCCGCTTCAGTTTCATTGTGGTTGTAGCTGAGCTTAAGAGTCGCGCTATCACTGAGCTGGTAGCGTAAGTTTAGGGCCAGAGAATTATTTCTATAGGCATCGTCGTCGCCGTTTACGCCATCAGTTGACTCGGTGTTATCAATGCCATCCGTATGCAGAGCGTTAGCCGCTGCGGTAAAGCTTAAGCGATCACTGTTTAGACCGACCACTGCTGTGGTCTCAGAGGTATTATTGCTGCCGAAAGAGGTCTCAACATTCAATACTGAGGGGTCTGAGGTTTTGCGGCTAATAATATTCACCACGCCGCCGATCGCATCGGCACCGTAAAGATTTGATTTTGGCCCACGGATAATTTCAATACGCTCAACTGTCGCCAGATTGATCGAGGACAGGTTAGCACCGCCGGTAGTGGCGCTGCCGATACGCACACCATCAATAAGGAACAGGCTGTGATCGCTCTGATTACCGCGCAGAGATAAAGACGTTGAACTGCCACGACCACCATTGCGTACAAAAGAAGCACTGGGGACGCGGGATAATAGTTCGAAAAGATCTGAAGCTTGATAGCGCTCAATATCAGCACGCTGCAATAACGTCACGGCGGAAAGGCTGTCAGACAGGTTGCTGGGCATTCTAGTGCCGGTAACAATAATATTATCAATATCATCACTGGCCAAAAGATTAGACGCAGGCAGGGACAGAGCAGCAATAGCCGCAGAGGTATAGATTAATTTCATTTTAGAGTTCTCTTACACTCACACCCGAGTGATTAAAGTAATTTAACGGGGGCGTGCAAGAAAACCGACAGAGACTGTCAATCAGCACAAGACCGCACCCCGCGGTTTGTCTGCGTTGCGATAGGCCGGTCTCCGGACTCATAAGTGAACAGCGATATTCTCGTAAAAGATAGCCGTTCTGTCTAGCAACCTTCCCATGCTTAAAAAAACACAGTGGCATCACTACTAAACATTCTTATTTACCGTTGCGGGGGCAGTGTTGGGATAGCTCCATCAGCCAAACCTTGGCGGAGCGCACCAACTTCCCTTTTCACTCTTATCCAGTCAAAATCGAAGCTAACCGAACTTAAGAACCTATTGCATAAGCAAGAGCCTGCAATCTAGTCGCTTCAACAATTGAAGTCAAATTGATTTCCTTTAGATCCGGTATTTATCCTGACTGCTACAACATGTTAATCTGCACTCAAGTCAATAGAAGGTGCGCCAACCATGCTTGCAGTACTGATTAAACGAATCCTGGCTCCCGGAATGGAGAGCACCTACGAAGAGTTTTCACGAAAAATTATTCAGGCCGCCGTGCCCGCCAAAGGGTTTATTTCCAGCAAAGCCTTTAAAGATATTAACGACCCAGACATTCGCTACACCCTGATTCAGATGGAATCTCTGACCGACTGGCAGGCTTGGAAAGACTCCACTGAGCGCAATGACGCACTGGGACAGATTCAACCGCTTCTGCAAGAACCGGAAACCATCTCTATATTGGTCACGGCCTAAAATCACTAGCAAGACGCTGCGTCTAACGCCTCAGTCACCTTGCGCACACCAATCACCTGCATCCCTTTAATCGGCTGCTTCGGCACATTGCCCGCCGGCACAATAGCGCGGGTAAAACCATGCTTTGCCGCCTCGCGCAAACGCTCCTGACCATTGGCCACCGGACGAATTTCACCGGCCAGTCCGACCTCACCAAAGACCACTAAGTCCTGGGGCAGCGTCTTGTCGCGGAAGCTTGAGATCACTGCCAAAATCAGTGCCAGATCAGCACTGGTTTCAAGTACTTTGACCCCGCCCACCACATTGACAAAAACATCCTGATCGCCAACTGAAATACCACCGTGTCTATGTAACACCGCCAGTAACATAGACAGGCGATTCTGATCTAGGCCCACAGTCACACGCCGCGGATTGCCCAGATGACTGTCATCTACCAACGCCTGCAACTCAACCAGCAAGGGCCTGGTACCCTCCCAGATAATCATCACCACGCTACCCGAGGAAATTTCCTCAGCGCGCTGTAAAAAGATCGCTGAAGGATTCGGCACTTCGCGTAGGCCCTTGTCGGTCATGGCAAACACCCCGAGCTCATTGACTGCGCCAAAGCGGTTTTTATGGCTGCGCAAGGTGCGGAAATGATTGTCGCTGGAACCCTCGAGCATCAGCGAGCAGTCAATCATATGTTCAAGCACTTTTGGGCCAGCCAAGGAACCGTCTTTGGTTACATGACCCACCAGAATCAGAACCGTGCCACTCTGCTTGGCGAAGCGCACCAGCATGGCGGCACTTTCTCGAACCTGAGAGACACTGCCCGGTGCCGAGGCCACCTCTTCCATATGCATCACTTGAATCGAATCCACCACCAGAATTTTCGGACGCTTTTGCTCCGCGATAGCACAGACCGTTTCCACCGAGGTCTCGGCCATTACCTCAAGCTTATTGGTGGGCAGGCCCAGGCGATTAGCGCGCATAGCAATCTGCTGCGGCGATTCCTCACCGGTGACATAGAGTGCCGAATGATTTTCTGCCAGCTTGCACAAGGTCTGTAACAGCACAGTACTCTTACCCGCCCCCGGCTCGCCGCCTAGTAACACGCAAGAACCCGGCACTAAGCCACCGCCGAGCACTAGGTCCAGCTCGCCAGTTCCGGTGCTAATGCGTGGAACCTCATCCAGCGCTATATCCGCAAGCGTTTTAACCGCACTGTCTACCGCACCAGCAAACCCAGAACGCAAGGTTTTGCCACCGCGCGCCGGCGATCCTAAACGTATTTCCGAGAGGGTATTCCAGGCATGGCACTCGGTGCACTGCCCCTGCCATTTGGTGTAGTCAGCGCCACAGTCATTGCAGACAAAGGCGGATTTAACTTTGGTAGCCACGTAACTTCTCCTTCAAGATGGCCCTTATTTAAGCGTATTACTGGGGTTATGTACAGTGATAACGCTATTCTCAATCTTGCCTACGGGGGCTAAGATGCAGGGTCAAAAATAATAAAAATAGTGGATCAATATGCAGCCCTCGTCCAACAGCCCTGAATTTAAAATACGTCCAGCGACAGTCAGCGACTGCTCAACCATCCTGCACTTTATTTGCCTACTAGCGGAGTATGAAAAACTCGCTCATGAAGTGGTGGCCAACGAAGAAAAACTAGCGGCTACACTGTTTGGCGACCAGCCCGGCGCCGAGGTGATTATTGCCGAGTATCAGGGCAAGCCGGTCGGCTTGGCACTGTTCTTTACCAACTACTCAACCTTTCTCGCCCAACCCGGCATCTATCTCGAAGACTTACTTGTGGAAACCAGCATGCGCGGCAAAGGCTTTGGCAAAGCACTGCTAACTCATCTGGCCAAGATCGCGGTATCGCGACACTGTGGCCGATTGGAATGGTCGGTACTCGACTGGAATCAACCGGCCATCGATTTTTACCAATCCTTGGGTGCAGTACCTATGGAAGGTTGGACGGTTAATCGCTTAACTGGCGAAGCGCTGCAAAGCGTCGCCAAGCAAGCTAACTAAAATCAGTATCGGAGACAGCCAATGAACAGTTCGCAACTTACCGGCAAGCGCATCCTAGTGACTCAGGCTGATACCTTTATGGGCCCTACCCTCTGTGAGGTATTTGCCGAGATGGGTGCCGAAGTGATCGCCGACAACAACCGGCTTACCGACCCCGCTCTGCCTGCCAAGATTATTCAACAGGCTGGGCATATAGATGTACTGGTGATTAATCTGGCGATTCCCGCCCCCTTTACCAAGGGCGAGCTAGTCGATGACAGCGAATGGTCGGCCACTTTTAGTGCGGTAGTCGATCCCATGCCAAGACTCTGCACTGCGGTTCTGCCACAGATGATTGAGCGTCAGGGGGGCAAGATTTTGGTGATGGGCAGCGCCTCGGCACTGCGCGGCATGAAACGGGCGTCGACCTATAGTGCCGCCCGGGGAGCCCAGCTCGCTTATGTTAAAGCCATGGGTGTAGAGATGGCACCTCAGGGTATTCAGATTAATGCGATAGCCCAGAACTTTGTCGATAACTCCACCTATTTTCCCGAAGAAACCAAGGCCAATCCGAAATTTCAGGAACGGCTGAAACGCGACGTGCCGCTTGGGCGATTGGTGTCACTGCGTGAGGACGCACTGTTTGCAGCGTATTTATGCTCGGATGCGGCGGATTGTTTTGTCGGTCAGGTATTTCCGGTGAGTGGGGGCTGGGCGGTTTAGAGCTAAAAAAGCCGTGACAAAAAAATCTTAACCTCGTTCATCCGTGGGCTTTCTGATAAAGTATTGCGATGTCTTTGATACCCGAAAAACCGATCACTATTTCACCTACTCTGGCCGCCACTATCGGGCTGGAAGAGACCGTGTTGCTGCAACTTTTGCAGGAGTGCCGCAGTCATGGCACCCCGGAGCAAAACCAAGGTTTTGAATGGTTTACGGTGGCATCAGAGAAACTCCTGAGCCTGGCACCCTTTTGGCGAGAGGACGATATTCTGCGCCTTTCGGCGGGACTCCATGAGAAGGGCCTGCTGCTGATTGGCGGCGCACCTTTTTCCTCACAGCGGGACTTTCGCTTTGCCTTTAATGATGGCGTGGCGACTAGTATCAGTCAGAGCCCGCAAACGAGCTCTCAAACAAATTCTCAAACAAGTTCTCAACCAAATTCGCAACAGCATAGCAATCAACGTCAGCAGCCCGCTTATAACCACAGTGCAACAACAGCCACGCCCTCCAATGGCATACCGACCTCGGCCAAGACCATGGGCAATAGCTGGCAGCCAAGTCAGGATGCGATGCGGCAGCTGAGTCAGCTGGGCGTGACTCAGCTCTTTGCCCAGCAGCAAATTCCGCAGTTTGTCACCTATTGGCGCGAGCGCAATGTGCCACGTCATAGCTGGGAGTCGAAATTTATTAAAGAGGTCTGGCGTCAGTGGCAACAGGCTGAAGCTAGCTCCCATCGCCGCCGTCAGGAGGTGGCACTGACCAATGAGTGGCGACCCTCACGAGATGCCCTGCAAATATTGATTGGTCAGGGGGGTATAAATAGCAATTTTGTTGAAGATTCGATCCCCGAGTTTATTCTCTACTGGCGCGATCGCGGTGATCTATCCAGCACCTGGGACTCGAAGTTTATCCAGCATATACGTCGCCAGTGGCAGTTTTTCTCTGGCATGATGGAACAAGACAGTATGCCGCGCAAAATTGAAGCTCAGTGGCAGCCCAGAGCATCGGTCTACGATGTACTGCAGATGGCCAATATCAACCGCCAGTTCGCCGAGCAGTTGGTGCCGGAATTTATTCTCTATTGGCAAGAGAATGGCATGCCCCAGAGTTCTTGGAGTACTAAGTTTCTTCAGTTCGTTAAGCGCCAGTGGGCGCGACATATTCAACCTTCGTCAACGGATACAGCACATGGCAAACAACAAGGATCTAATCCAAACGGTCGCATCCGAGATCGCAGCTTCGTCGAAGACCTCACCGACCGCAGCTGGGCAAGCTAAACCGACCCCAGCGACTCCGGAACTGATTGACGCAATCAATCAGACCTTTGCCTTGTTCCGTGCCAATTACCACAACCAGTATTACGCGGCCTTTGGTGATAAAAACGAATCTGTTGGTCTGGCGAAAAAGTTGTGGCTGTCGAGCCTGGGAGATTTTGCTCCGCGTATTATTTTGTTGGCCGCAGAAAAGATAATCGCCGATAATGACTACCTGCCAACTCTGCACAAGATGCTCAATGCCTGTCGCGCGGTGGGTATGCCCGACGGTCTGCCCTCGCCGCGAAAAGCCTATCTTGAAGCGTGCAATATGCCGAGTCCAAAGGCGGCACAGAAATGGTCTCACCCAGCAGTCTATGCAGCAGGCCGCGACTGTGGCTGGCACTTTTTGGCCAACACTGTCGAGAGCAAAGCCTTTCCGCAATTTGCAGAAACCTATCAGCAGTTTTGCGCGCGCGTAATCGCCGGTGAAGTGTTTACTGTGGAACCCCCAGCGGCATTGCCCGAGACATCGATGAAGCGAGCGAGCAAAGAACAGGCCTTATCTGAGCTGGATAATTTAAAGCAGCTTTTAAAATAAACACTTCTGATTTCTAACTTGATCCCGAGCTAATCTGCCGAGGCCCATAAGCATGGCGCAAACTCCACTGATCCATAACTCCACCGCAAGACGCATGGCAAAAACCATTCTCAATGGCTTTCGCAGTTATTTTGCCGACTACTTAAACTCTACTCTCAGTGCTAAAGCGCGCTTTGAGAAAGCGGATTGGCACGGTGTACAGCAAGCCAATGTGGATCGCTTAGAAATGTATAAAGCCAAAGTAGCTCAGACAGTAATGTATCTGGGTATGGTAACCAACAAGGATATTGCTGATCTGGACCTCTGGGCCGAATCGAAAAAAGCCTATACCCAACTGGTATTTAATTTTCCCAATTTCGAGATTGCCGAGACCTTTTTTAACTCGGTGTTTGCCGACCTGCACGATCACGACAAAATTAATGACGATATTATCTATGTGCTGTCGTCTCATATGATTGAAGCGCCAGCCGCTGAATACAGTATTTTTGTGCGCTATGAAGGCGACGATCGACGCGATATTTTTCGCCGCATTCTCAAAGAGTCAGAGTTCTCTTTGCCCGGTGAAGATATAGAGCTGGATCTGGATTGTATCCTCAGTGTTTTCTGCAGCGAGGTAACACCCAATCTGATTGGCTCGCCGGATGATCTCAAATTTGATCTGCTGGAATCCACCTTCTATCGCAGCAAGGCCGCCTATATGGTCGGCCGTGTTATCGATGGGGATCAGACTTTCCCCATGGCAATTGTGATCTTAAATAATGAGAAGGGTCAGCTGTATGTGGATACCGCGATCTTTAACACTGATGATCTGAGTGTTATCTTCAGTTTTACACGCAATCATTTTATGGTTGATGCGCCGCTGCCCTATCAGTATGCGCACTTTCTAAAAACGCTAATGCCGAAAAAATTGGATTATGAAATCTATAATTCTCTGGGCTTCCCCAAGCATGCAAAAACTGAATTTTATCGTCAGCTGGTTCATCATTTAGATAGCTCTAATGATCAGTTTGTTATTGCGCCAGGCATTAAGGGTATGGTGATGACGGTGTTTACACTGCCCTCCTACAATATTGTATTTAAAATTATTAAAGATAAATTTGCCCCACCGAAAGAAGTTACCCACCAGATAGTGCGCGATAAATACCGTCTAGTTTCACGGCATGACCGCATTGGCCGAATGGCTGACACTCAGGATTTCGATAATCTGGTGTTTCCTCTGGACCGTTTTTCACCTGAGCTTTTAGAGGAACTCCAAAAAGTGGCGGCGTCGACCATTGAAATTCGCGGTGACAAGCTGGTGATTAAACATCTCTACACCGAACGCTATATGACGCCGCTGAACATCTATTTAGAAACTGCTAATGACGAACAGATGCGCAGCGCGATGGAAGAGTACGGCAACTGTATTAAACAGTTGGCGGCAGCCAATATTTTCCCAGGCGATATGCCACTGAAAAACTTTGGTGTGACCCGCCACGCTCGGGTGGTGTTCTATGATTACGATGAAATCGCCGCGCTGACCGACTGCAACTTCCGCAAGATTCCTCAGCCGCGCACCGAAGAAGAAGAGATGCAGGCTGGCACTTGGTATACGGTGGGTCCAGACGATATTTTCCCAGAAGAATTTAGACTGTTTTTTTCCGGCAATACCAAAGCCCGAAGGATGTTTGAAGAGATGCACAGCGATCTCTACGATGTGGATTTTTGGCAGGGCCTGCAAGAAAAAATTCGCGATGGATTTGTACTCGACGTATTCCCCTATCGCCGCGCCAAGCGGTTCGATCGCGGTAAAGAGTCTGGGCTCGAAGTCTTTTCGGACTAGGTATCTAACCCAAGGCTCTGCGGTTATCGCAGCGGCAGCTCTGTGGTCTGAGTGCCGGAACGGAGTTCTAGACTGTCGCTATTAATCGATTCAATCAGCCACTTGCCATCTAACATATCACCCACATGGTAAGTGCTTTCACCGACAAAAATTCGATTGAGTCGCGAGCCACTGCGAATAAATATATGGCCGGTAATACTCACATCAGGCAATAAAGTACTTACCATTGGCGTAGTAATAGCTTTAGGTGTATCACGAATCTCCGGCTTTTCTGCAACTGTTGGAGCCTCGAGTACTGACTCTGCAGTTGAGCTAGCTACAGTGGCTTTTTCAATATTCACGACAGCAGGCATAGAACGTATTTCCATTTGGGACCTCAGGTTTGAGAACCCATAAAACAGCAGCGCTGCAATCACCAAAATGGCCACTGGCAACCAATATCTCGTAGAACTTTTTGCCGTTTTTTCATAGGGATCCCAGCCAGAATTGACAAAATCGTCAAGATTTTCCGGCTCTTCGCGCGATCTATCGTGCTCGGCTTTTTTTAAGGCATTGAGAATATAGGACATTAAGCGTCCTCCCTCAGCAGCGGAATATTCTCACCGCTTAACTGAGCCAAACGCATCAATGTCTCGCGCCCCAAAATTCCATCAGCCGCAAGACCCTGTTGCTGCTGAAAACGCCGCACCTGCTGTGCAATTGCGGCGGTGTAACGGCCGCCGCTGATAATGATATCGTTGCTGTTATCTAAGGAAGCAAGCTGTGCCTGAAGCCAATCAACGAGCTCTGGGTTGCTGATATTTTCAATCCCTATACTCGTCGCACTCAGTGGCGAGACATAGCTCTGTGGCGGACGCCACAAATAAAGGTAACTGCCATTCCAGCGCTGCTGAAAATCTTCCGCTGAGATATTTACGCTACCCCGACGATCCTGCAGCCGGATTTGCTCAGCACCCAGCTGTTCCAGGACATAGGATTTTAAATACCCTGTGTCTTCTGACAGCCAAACAATCCCAGGACGATTAATCTGTTCGAGCGAGGCCATATTAGCTGTGCTGATTTTTTCGCTACGAAGGTTAGTCAGACCAGCAACTGCTGCTAGCTCTTCTTCACTGTAAACATCTGTAGCGTCGGTCCCCCAGAGGCCTAAGAGGCCAACAAAGGGATTAGCATTACTCTGCGGGGCTATCGCCACTGGTTGTGAGCTAATTTGCTGCTCAACTGGAATCTCGATAGCCGGCTCTGAGAATAATGGCTCTAGCGCGTTGTCCAAGTCTGCAATATCCGCAGTGGTCAATGGCGGGTCAATAACAGTCTGAAGCGTTTTTTCCTGCGCATCTAGATGCGCCACTGCCGGAAACATTTTATTTAATAATTCTGGCGGAGCGAGTTTAGATATCAGTCCAGCGCTCAATGCCAGTGCAACAATAATGCCCAATAACCAGAATTTTTTTCCCACAGATTTTTTCGGTTCGCTAAGAATTTCACTGGCGGCTTGCTTGACCAATTTTGCAGAAACAGTCTGGGCACCAGTAGAGTAAGCCGCGACCAGAGATTGGTGACAAACCAAATTAATCAGCCGTGGCACACCGCCAGTAAGGCGAAATAAAACCGCCGCACAGTCGTTATCGAAGATTGCTCTTTTGGCGCCGGCACGGTGCAGTCGGTGATTGATATAGTTGGACAGATCATTCTTATCCAGGGGCGATAGATGGAATCTAGAAACTACTCGCTGATTTAACTGGCGCAACTCTTGCTGGGCGAGAATATCCAAAAGCTCGGGCTGACCGACCAATAATATGTGTAAAAGTTTATGCGTGCTGGTTTCAAGATTACTAAGCAGACGCAGTGTTTCCAGCACTTCCGGTGTAAGGTTCTGGGCTTCTTCGAGAACAATTAATGTTTTTCTGCCATCCGCATGATTGGCAAGCAAATCGCGATTCAACGCATCTATGCACTGTTTAGTGAAAGACTGTTTAGTCAGCGACAGCGCAGAGGCGTCAGGTAACTCTACATCTAGCTCATCACAAATACTGGCCAGCACATCTGCGACATTGAGCTTACTATTGAGAATATAGGCAACGCGCACATGGGGCGGAATGCGCTTAATCATGGTGCGGGTCAGGGTAGTTTTACCTGTACCCACTTCGCCGGTGAGCAAGATAAATCCACCTTCGCGGTCGAGACCATATTTTAAATGGGCGACCGCTTGGCGGTGATAGATACTGGGATAGAGAAATCCAGGATCAGGAACTATCGAGAAAGGCTCTCGGGCAAGGGCAAAATGTTGCAGGTAGATGCTCATAGCGCCTCAGTTTAGTTTTGGTCCTGCCCTTGATTGATAAATTCTTCGAGCATTGGCTGAATCAATCCGCTCTCTTTACTGTCCATATCGCGCTTGATCAGGTGGCTATATTTACTGCCCGATAGTTTGCGCGCGTCTTCTGCGGTGCGAATAATGGTCGGTCGAATAAACATCATCAATACCGACTGGGAATCCGCCTTGCTGGTTGACCGAAACAGTCGTCCAAGCAGCGGAATATCACCCAGAAGCGGGACTTTAGTGGCACTGCCACCGGTTTGGTCTTCGATTAAGCCCCCGAGTATTAGCAGCTCTCCATCCTGTATTAAGACATTGGTTTGCATGGTACTTTTTGAGGTGGTTTGCAGCCCCGGCACACCGCTCTTAACTTTGGAGGATTCCTGCTCTATCTCGAGACGCACCGAATCGCCTTTGCTTATCTGCGGCTTGACCTTTAACTTGACGCCAACCTCTTCACGATTAATCGTCGTGAAAGGATTATTGCTACCATTATTGCTGCTGGTAAAGCTGCCTGTCTGGAAGGGCACTTCTTCACCCACAGAGAGGGTCGCCTCTTCATTGTCTAGAGTGACCACCGACGGTGTTGAGAGAATCTTGGTGCTGCCATCGGTTTTCAACGCTTGGATTAATAGGCCAATGCCTTTGCCGGTTTCAGAATCAAAATCTCCGGCCACGGCCATGACTTTTTTGGGCAGCAAGCCCAACTCGGCAGCCGTCGGCTCCACGCCCGAGATACCCAACCCCGTCAAAGTAGCTAAAAGACCATCGAAATTGGTTAGATAGCCACCGCGATTTTTACTACTGTACGCAAGCTGGGAACTCAACTCTTGAGCCTGATCTTCTGATAACTCAGCAATAACAGCCTCAATCAAAACCTGGGGTCGCGAACGATCAAGCTGAGCAACAACATTTTTAATTTCGCGAATGACTGCGGTGGGCGCAGCGACGACCAAAGCATTATTCAGCTCATCGATCTGAATTTGATAGGCCGCTTTAGCTTTCTTATCTGCTACAGCTTCGCCGGCAAGCTGGAGAAACACATCTGACTGCAACATGCCTTCAACGATTGGCTTCATCTCTGCGGCGCGAGAATAATCCAGATAGATAACCTCGACGCTGCCCTTTTTCGTCGAAGGCTGATCTAACGTTTTCAACATCGCTTTAAACGCGCGACGAGCAGAAGCGGTCCCGCTGATAATGACACGATTGTTCATGCCATCTTCAACCAAAGACAGGTCCTGATTTTTTAGCCGCTTTAACTGGCCGGCAATATACACGGCTTCACCAGCTGAAATATTTTTAAGGCTAATCACTTCAACGGCATTTAAAGTTGGGTCGTCGAGGTCGGCGATCAAGGATTCAAGACGCAGAATATTGGATTGCACGTCGGTGACCACCATAGAGTTGCTCTGCGTAAAGGCATTTAGCCGCGCACCAGAACTCATTACGGGTTTAAGCACAGGAACCAATGTCGCAACCTGAACATGTTCGATTTGAATCACTTTGGTAATCAGCCGATTGTCGCCTGCGCCACCGGCAAAATTAAACGCCTGAGTAAACGGCACTATACGTGTCACCGCACCATCTTCAATTGCCTGAAAGCCCTGCACCTGAATCGCTGAAAGCACCGCCTCATATAGCAGATCTGAATCGATTGCCTCAGGAGCAATAATGGTGACCTTGCCTTTAACACGCGGGTCGAGGACAAAAGATTTGCCGGTGATTTCTGCAACGCTCTCTATGACACTGCGAATATCCGCATCGCGGAAATTAATTCGTACCACTTCGCCCGCACTAATCTCTGCAATCATGCTCAGCACGATGCTCAGAGCCCCCAATAGGCGGATAATTCGTTTGGCAAAAGTCTGCTTCTGGCCGGTCATTATTTTTCTCATTTTATTTACTATTTATGTTTCGCGATTTTATACTTAATTAGTTTAATCCGAACTTGGGTAACATTTTAGCCGACAAGCTCGCAGCATTCACATAGATCACTACCTGCTCACCATCGCGTATCACTGTCACAGGCAAGCTGGTCTGGCTGCTATACTTAATCCAGCCTGCGGGATCCGACATCAGTTCCTGAACCCCTGTGCCGCCAATATCCACGACCACATCGCCGTCTTCAATATCAGCTAACATTTTCATTTCACTGGAGAGTTTGTTGAGTTTAAAGCCGCTGCCATAATTATCCACTTTAACCGGCAGCGCACCAAACATATTGGCCATGGCAAAACCCTCATCTGCAGGCTGAGCGTTTTTATAAGTGTCGGGGACGTCCTCAGTTTGCATAACATTTTCTGGTTTCTTCAGCAGGATTTGTCGCTTGGCGCCGTTTTGCTCAACGATAATACGAAACGCCTGTATCTGTTTAATCACTACCGATGAGCCGAGCTTATCACCAATATGGTAAACCCGTTCTGGCCGCCCATTATAGGAGATAGTCGCTGAGGAAGTGTTCTCACTAAGCATAACGCCGAGAAGCTTGGCGTTGAGATCCGCATCGGCGAGATTGCTAGAATCCACTTCTACAATCGGCGCAGTGATCGCGACGCCGCTAAACCAGTTCCAGCGCAAACTCGCCACTACTGGAGTTGATGTTCGAGAAACAGCCTTGGCAGCTGGCTCGTCTCGAACGAACAATATCGCAATGGTTATAAATAGTGAGAGCACCAGTGCTGTGAGTAAAACAGTACTCAATAAGAGCAATTTTTGTACCGGCGAACCGGATATAGCACGTTGCAGATAGGCTTTTATGCTAGCGCTATTAATTGACATGCTGAACCTCCATGCGCGCCGTATAATTAGTCACAGTAGCATCGGAGCGGCTGACATCGAGGAGATTTGTTTTCAGTCCCTGGCAGGCCAATTGGTGAGCCAACTGCAATAGGCGATTGGCATTGATGCTTTCTAGACTAAGCGCATACTTTCCCTGAGCCTGCTCGGCAATCTTAACCAACTTAATTTGATTGCGTCGAACCAATCGGTTTATCACATCTTTAGCGGCGCCCGGTTTAATCGTTTTATCGACACAGCTATTGCTCAGTCGACTGACGCTGTCGCTCTGCTCGCTTAACCAGTGCAGATCAGCTTGCAGAATCCGGTGGCGCTCTTGCAGCTCAGTGGATCGTTCCAGGCTCGGTAGCAGGGCCAAATAGACGGCAACTACAAAGACAATCCCAGCGCCAACCACCACAATGATTCGTTCACGCGGCTGTCGCTGTGATAACCAAGCGCTAATTCCTCTTACAAAGGTCAACCCTTTCATTATTGACCCACCTTGCGCAGTGTCAGTGTTGTGACGCCGTCAGCGACTTTTTGATCAACCTTAAAACCAGGCACAGTAGTGGCTTTGATCTTGCCACTGGCAACATTCTTGAGTCCCAAGCTAACACCGGAGTCACTGGCAACCAGAGTCTCTAATTCACAATTACAGTTAGTCATTATAGGATCTGAAGCGATAAGGGCCTTCATAACAGGAGCCTGCAAGCTCTCGCGCTGCTTAAACATATCCGCCATTAGCAGCTCGCCGCTACTACGGATATCGTCTGGCTTGGCACGCTTACCTAAAAATAAATTACTGAAACCGGCACTAGCCTGAGTCTCGAGCTCGGCAATACGCTCTTCGAAGCGCACATTGGACAGTTGCAGATAACCAAAACCAAGCACTATCGCCAGCACTAGCAGAGCTGCAGTCGATAGCCATGATGAAGCGGATACTTCGGTGGTCTGGGGTTTAAACTCATCGGTCAACAGGTTGGCTGACATGGGCATATCGGAAAACTGCCAGTCGATCTCAGCATCATTGACGTCAGCGGCCTCGCGGAGATCTTCGGGCATCAACGCTGCATCTGGTATAGAGATAGATAGTCGCGGTGCGATATCGGCCCGCTCTAATAGGCGACGCACTAATAACCAGGCGATATCTGGAGCCGCGGAAAACCCGCTGTCAGTGTCGCTGCGCACCAAAAACTGACCCTCGCACCAGGCCATGCTAATGCGCCCAGATTCAAAAGGCAGTGCCAGATAATCCGGCACCATAGCAGTGGCGGTAACACCGGCATTGTCGGCAATGCGCAACCATTCACGCATATCCTGTTTGCTGATAACCGAGACTCTTAGCTGCTTTTTGCCCTCTTGAATAAAACTGTCACCGATAGCAAAGTGCATTTCATCTACTGGCTGTAAAATACGGTCTTCGAGAATCCAGGGAATCAACTCGGCCCATTTGCGCTGCGGTGCAGTAGGGGCTTCAATGACGTGCAGGCAAATACGCTGGGATGGCACCCATAGCGCCATCGCTCTGTTTGCGTCACCACTGCCGAGCTGATGCCGGTCTAGGTGGTGAAGATGATCAACAGATACTGTCATTGTTACAAAGTCCTGGTTATTACTTTTTAAATTGCCAATTTGTGGGGCTGTTTAGTGAGCTATTTTAGTAGAGCTATTTTAGTAGAGCTATTTTAGTAGAGCTGTCTAGTAGAGCTACTTTTTAAAACTGCTCAGCAGACCCATTTAAATCGCCAGTGGTATAACTATCGGCGATTTCACAGATCGGACGCAGGTAATACTCACGGTCATATTCATCCTGGTCTCGAAATCGATCCCTACCGGAACCACTCAAATCATCTGCATTTTCCTCATCAGAGTCACTAGCCCTAGATGGTACAGTTGTGACACCTGCAGGTACAACCGTTATCTCCCTGCGAATCACTGCTGGGCGGCCATTTGCACCGCGGTGCATTATACTTTTTACCTCGAGTCTTGACTGCCCCAATGTGACTTCGAGATTAAGTTGGAAAAAATCAGACTTAACATCAATTAACTTAGCCGGCCAGCGTATCGCCAGTGCCGGCTCACCGACCATCAAACGAATATCTATAGCCTGGTAAAATTCCTGCAGAGTCAGAAAAGGCCTGTTATCCACAACCATATCGACAAAATCAATACCCAGATCACCACTCAGAGCCATTAATACTGGCTCAGGTGCACTATTGATATTGATTGTTGTGGGGCCGGGCAATGCACTAATAAAGGGCATTAAGCGTTGCACTTCGGCCAGACTATAGCCTGCCATGGCAGCTAACTCAGCGGTATCGGCTATATCTGTATTGGCTGGGAAACGCGGCGGGTTAAAGCCACTGTAATCCGACTGCTCTGCTCCGGCAGGGCTGATTAACTCGTCACCCTTATCGAGCCAGTCAACAATCACCGACACTCGACTCTCATTGACCATAAAACCCATATTCTGGAGCAAACCCTCCCACAGCTTAACCAAGCCCATGGTATTGGCATTGGCTTGGCGCTCGGCATTCAAGCTGGAATCGGTGTAAGTTGAAAAATTATTGATATTAATCCGCGATTCAAGATCCACCAGACAACCGACAATAGTGCCACCATCAACGGGCAACAAAGGAATCGCTTGAGCCCAATCCTCGCCGAAATGATCCACTTCAAGGTCATCATTATCCGAAGAAAGTAAATCTCTAGCCCAACTCTCGGCACTGATCGCTAGTAGCACCGCCTGATCACCATGAAGTGAGCCGGTTGCCTGTGAGACATCGATCTGGTGACGATAAAATATATTGCCAAGAATCAGCGTCAGCGCCAACACCAAAATCAGCGTTGCCAGCAGCGCCACGCCGCTCTGCCGCTGAGGGCGATGGCCAAGGCCAACCATTGGTGGGCGTTTAGTTTTCATTGGTACCAGCATCTCCATTTGGCGTCGAGCCGGAACCTGAGCCCGTCAAGCCAGAGGTTGGACTGGGATCGAAAGCAAGCCCCGGCAATAGCCGCGTGGTCTCAGAGCCGTTCTGCAATATGACGGTAAATCGGATCATCCTTGGCAAGCTGAGCTCGTGATGGCTTTCGTTAGTTGGCGGCCAGTCAGGGGAAAAAATATTGCCCCGTGAGAATTGCTCAACTTCCACGTCCTCGACACCATTGATCAGGATTACGCGATTGCCCTCGACATTGAGAGCTGATGCGGTAATCGGCCAAGACAGTCGCTCGAGCTGATCTTCACTGTTGATACGATATTCGATGCGGCTGATACCGGTCGGATTTGAACGCACCATCGGACCGCCGCCACGACTAAAGCGCAGACCAAACTCGCTGGGATCGGTTATATATGCAGGCTCAACTGCCCCCAAGCCATCGGCAAAGGCCCGTGGCCGCAGATGCATAATGTCGCGACTGATCACTTGCCAAGCCCTATGCAGCTGCGATTCATCCTCAAGCTGGCCGCGACTGCGATCATTAGCTCCTAGGATTACCTCCACGGCCTGATAGGACATCACCGACATCACCGCCAACAGCATCAGTGAAACCACCGCCTCGATCAGCGTAAAGCCAGTCTGACGAGCTCTCCCGAACTGAGGACTGCGCGAACGCGCCGCCACAAGCATCAGTTTTTCTCGACCAGATAGACAAATAGTCTGGCGCTATCGCGCTCGGCACCTTTGGCGCCCACTTGTGCCTCATAGCGGTAGAGGTCATTGCCCATCGCCTCTTTGATCTCCACCTGCCAGCGCCATTCTTGATCGCCCTGACTGGCCACACCTTTGGTTGAAAGGCCGGAACTCTGACCACTGACCAGCCATTTTTCCGAATTCTGATAGCGTTCTAAAAGACGATTCCAGGATACCTGGGATGAGTAAAATTGCTCCCGCAGACGGATACGCTCATCGGCGTACTGCTGCACCAAATAGAGCGCACTGCCCATTACCCAGCCGAGAATCGCCAGGGCAACAGCCACTTCAATTAGGGTAAAACCCCGAGCGCCACGGGACGAATGAGCATTTTTCATGGCTTTGATATCTTCTTCATAACCATTGACGAGGTCTCAACATCCCAGCTATAGCTGTAGGTCAACGGATTTGAGGCAAAGCTCAACAACAGCTCGCCGGCTGGCTCCATAATGCCATCGGGCAGCATAGCCACTAGAGGTATCAAAGCATCTTCTTCAGCGGCCAGAGGATCTTCAATCTCATCGTATTCGGCACTGCTGTAGACCGTCCATTCAGCTTTGGCCTGATTGTCGAGGACAAACGCTTCGGGGTAGCTGGTGACAAACCAGTGCTGACGAAAATAGGCCACTGGCTGTAAATTTTTGCTCTCTTGAGAATCCTCGGCATCACCGACAATGCCATAGGCAACTCCTTCTAGAGCAGCTTGTTCAGACAGCTGATTGAGCCAAGTGAGCAAATTTTCTGCCTGGCTCTGGTAGCGTCGATCAAATGCCTGATTAATCGCAAACACACTCATCCCCGAAATGGTGGCGAGAATAACCACCACCACCGCAATCTCGATCAGCGTAAAACCAGTTTGGCGACCCGGGGAAGATCTCATATTATTTTATGTTCCAGTTGCCCCAATCCGCATCAGAGCCTTCGCCGCCCTGTTGACCATCGGCCCCCAGCGTATAGATATCAACATCTTTACCGTTCTGGCTAGGGTTGCTGTACTGGTAGGCTTCACCCCAGGGATCCAATGGCTCTTTTTCAAGATAGGGACCATTCCAATTATCCGCACCGCCGGGATTGGTCATCAAAGCCTCAAGACCCTGACTCTGTTTCGGGTAGCGATAGTTATCTAAGCGATAAAACTTCAGCGCCCCCTCAACAACCCGAATATCCTGAGCGATACGCGTGCGCTCTGCCTGCTGCACCTTCTTGAACAACGTTGGCCCAATCATCGCGCCCAACAGCGCAATCACCACCACGACAACCATCATCTCAATCAGCGTAAAACCTGCCTGCTTATTCCTAGATACCATTTTCAAACCCCTTAAATTTTTTTCTACTCTGCCGGCAGATCACCAACAAAAAGTTATATAGACCCAATTCGATTTAGAACGATTACGAGCAGGGCTTTTGTTCTGTAGCAAGGCGAAAGTGCACGGAATAAGGGAGCTTACTTGCTGTAAGTGACCGATTGAGTACATTTTCAACGCCGCCATGGGGAAAAAGATCCCCCACAATTAGATCATATTGTTCATATCCATTATTGGGAGCATCACTGCTGCTACGACGGAGAGAATTATCACCCCCATAAAAACAATCAAAATCGGATTAATCAATTTCAAAAATACTTCCACCGCATTATTAAGCCGCAGAGAATAATAATCCGAGACCCGCAATAGCATCTTATCCAACTCACTAGAGGCCTCACCGCTGCCCACCATATGCACCAGGAAACCGCTGCCCACATCAACTTCGAGTAATGCCTTATGCAGAGTAGACCCCTGACGCATAGACTCAGTAACCCCTTCCATTTTGCTGCGCAAGTGGAGATTGGTCACCACCGAGGAGGAGATTTTCAGCGCCGCCAGTGCCGGCACGCCATTGCTTAACAGAACACCAAGACTGCGGGACCAATCAGCAATATTGGCCATGCGAATCCAGCGCCCGAGACCCGGCATGGTCAGCATAAATCCGTGCCATCTCTCATTGCGCTGAGGATCTTTCATGGCCTGGACAAAGCCCAGATAAAGCCCGATCAATAGGATCAACACAATCAAGCCATAACTCTGAGTAAATTCACTGAGATTGACAATGATTCTTGTAATCAGAGGCAGCTCACGATTGGAGCTCATAAAAATAGCGGTAATTTTGGGCACGACCCACACCATCATAATGGCGACAACAATTATTGAAGTGCTGATCAGTGTCGCCGGATAAATCATGGCGCGACTAATGGTCTTGCGGTTTTCAGCGCTGCTTTCAAGATCTTCGGCAATACGCATCAATACTTTGTGCAGATGGCCACTCTCTTCACCCACACTGATACCGGCGACAATGCTATCGGGAATTTTGTAGGGGGAGCGACGAAGGGCGTCGGAGAAACTGCGGCCCTCGATAATTTCACTGCGCCAGCTCTGCAGCATACGCCGTTGCTTTTCAGTTTCCGCCTGCTCGATAGTCATGCGCAGGGCATCTTCTAATGGCAGACCCGACTCAATCAAAATCGCCTGTTGCTGCAGCAGTAAGGAGAGATCAAAATTATTTACTCGCGCTTCACGGCGAGGCCCGGACTTTTTAGTCTTGGTTTGACTGACTTCTGAGAGCTTTGATGGCAGCAGCTTCTTTTCTTTTAACAGGCGTCGGGCATGGCGCTCAGAGTCAGCGGAGATAACACCGCTTACCTGCTTACCGGAGGGATCATAGGCTGCATAGTCAAAAGCTGGCATGATTAGAGCCCTGAGTTAAACGCTGGTGACACGAAGCACTTCTTCGATAGTGGTGACGCCACGGCGCACTAATTCGAAGCCTGCATCGCGGATACTGGGCACGGTTTTGCGAATGGCACTTTCAAGCTCTAATTCGCCGGCATTTTCATGGATCAAGGTTTGTAAATTGGCATCTACCGAGACCAGTTCAAAGAGTGCCTGACGGCCTTTAAAGCCAGTATTATTGCACTCGCTGCAACCAGAAGACTGGAATATCTCCTCGCCGGGCTGCAGCTGCAATAAATTGCGATTAAATTCATTTGGCTGCTCAGAAACGCGACAGTCAGTACAGAGTTTTCGCAACAGACGCTGAGAGACTATGCCGCGCACAGTAGAGGCGAGTAAAAAGCTATCGACACCTAGGTCCTGCAGTCGCGTGATGGCGCCCGCAGCAGTATTTGTGTGAAGGGTTGAGAGCACTAGGTGACCAGTCAAACTGGCCTGAGTAGCAATTTCGGCAGTTTCGCCGTCGCGAATCTCACCAATTAAGATTACATCGGGATCCTGACGCAAAATAGCGCGCAGGCCGCGGGCAAAGGTCATTCCTGCACGCAGGTTAATCTGCGTCTGGCTAATGCCCGGAAGATCATATTCCACAGGATCTTCGACAGTCATAATGTTGCGCTGCTGACGATCCATCTGCTGCAGGGCAGCATAAAGAGTAGTTGTCTTACCCGAACCAGTGGGGCCGGTTACCAGAATAATACCGTGAGGCCGCGACACCAGATCGACCAGTTCCGCCTTGGTGTCTTGAGGCATACCCAGATCATCAGTTTTCAACTTGCCAGCATCTTTATCCAGCAGTCGCATTACTACCCGTTCGCCATGACTGGAGGGCATAGTGGAGACACGCAGATCAATACTGCGGCCGCCGAGGCGCACGCCCATACGACCATCTTGAGGCAGACGACGCTCGGCGATATCCAGCTTTGACATCACTTTAATCCGCGAGATAAGCAGCGGTGCAATTTGAATAGAGGGTGTTAGCACGGTGCGCAAGACGCCATCGAGACGAAACCTCACCAGCGCTTCTTTCTCGTAGGGTTCAATATGAATATCGGAGGCATTTTCTTTTAAAGATTCGGCGATCACGGCATTGAGCAAGCGCACAATTGGCGCATCATTCTCTGCATCTAAAAGATCTCCGGCGTCTTCGAGTTCTGCTGCTGCAGACTCCATATCGACGAAGTCTTTCATATCCGCCATGACCGCTTCAGAAGAACCCTGCTGGCCGCTGTATAGCTGGCTCAACTGAGCATCAAACTCTTGGTCACCAACAGCATGCACAGCAAGACTGCTATGACTCAAACTGCCGCTGCTCATACGAACAACTTCACTGATCGCCCAATCTGGCGCATCTGGTGCCAACAATAAATCGCTTTCGACGGCACGCAGAAGGACACGGTTGACCCGCGCAAACTCATAGGGCAGTAAGTCGAGCACTTCGTCTGTCATTGGTACCTCTGTTTTTACGTTTCGCAATCGCTTTCAGTAATTACGGTGCGCGAGCGGTTCTTTAAATCGCAAACTCTATCATAGTGGACCCCAGCGATACACGGCTAAGCTGGCTTAACAATGCCTTAGGCGAAGCCTAGTAAAACTACTTGCTGCACTTGCTCGTTAGTCTTTTGACGGCTTGCTTGAAGCCATCGACGGGAACGGAAAGGGCCGCACATTGCCGCCGGATGCGCTGGCATTAGCCTCGGTGATTTTGCCGGCTCCCTCTTTTTCCACTTCATCTATCCGCACAATGGACTGCATCGGAATAAAGCTGCGCTTAATCCCTGAGAACTCATTTTTAAGCTTCTCTTCGGCGGGATCAACAATCATCTGTGAGCGCTCACCAAATATAAATTCTTCCACCTCTAAAAAGCCCCAGAGATCACTCTGAAAGACATGCCGCGCGTAGATCTCGTAGACCTGTTCCTGGTTAAAAAAGGTAATTCGATAGATGGGTTCACTGGACATGAATAGTCTGCCAATTTGGTGCATTTAGAGGGCGACAATAATAGCACAGGATGTTTTTATATAACGCCATTAAATGGCGACCCGAAATAGTGGCTTTATGTTGCGAATTGGGTTTGCAGGGCTATAATGCTCGACCTCTTTAATTGATCAAAGATTAACCAATTCGATGACCGAAACTGCGACTAAACCGACTAAGCCGACTAAAAAGCTCCATATCGTCACTCATGGCTGTCAAATGAATGAGTATGACTCTGCGCGCATGCGCGACTTGCTCGGCGACAGTCACCAGATGATTGCCACAGACAGTGCGGAAGATGCCGATGTAATCTTGCTCAACACCTGTTCGATTCGTGAGAAGGCTCAGGAAAAAGTATTTCACCAGCTCGGTCGTTGGAAACATTTAAAAGAGGCTAATCCGGACTTAATTATTGGCGTGGGCGGCTGTGTTGCCAGCCAGGAGGGCGCGGCCATTGCCAAGCGCGCTCCCTTTGTCGACTTGGTATTTGGCCCGCAAACCCTGCACCGCCTACCCGAGATGATGGAGACCAATCAAGCCGATGGCACAGTAGTCGTTGATATTAGCTTTCCGGAAATTGAAAAGTTCGATCGCCTGCCAACACCGGAAGCCGATGGCGTATCCGCCTTTGTCTCGATTATGGAAGGCTGCTCGAAATACTGTTCTTTTTGCGTAGTACCTTACACGCGCGGTGAAGAGGTCAGCCGCCCCATGGCCGATGTGCTCGCCGAAATCGCCGCACTGGCCCAACAGGGTGTTCGCGAGGTCAATCTGCTGGGCCAGAACGTCAATGCTTATCTCGGCGAGATGCCTGATGGATCCATTTGCGACTTCGCCGAACTGCTGCCCTATGTAGCCGATATTGCCGGTATAGATAGAATTCGCTATACGACCTCTCACCCAGTAGAGTTTTCCGATCGCCTAATCGAAACCTATGCTCGCGTACCCGAGCTAGTCAGTCATTTGCACCTTCCGGTGCAGAGCGGCTCCGACAAAATATTGATGGCCATGAAGCGAGGCCACACAGCGATCGAATACAAATCAAAAATTCGCCGCCTGCGCGAAGTGCGCCCCGACATCAGCATCTCATCGGACTTTATTATTGGCTTTCCCAATGAAAGTGAAGAGGATTTTTCCGCAACCATGAAGCTAATTAGCGATATTGGCTTTGATACCTCGTTTAGTTTTATCTACAGCGCCAGACCCGGAACACCGGCAGCAGATCTGCCCGACAACACGTCGGAAGCAGTGAAAAAGCAGCGTTTGAAAATCCTTCAGGATCGCATCAGCCAGAACGCTGCCGAGATTAGTCGTCGCATGGTTGGTAAGCGCGAAAAATTGCTGGTCACCGGCATTTCGAAGAAAGATCCAGGGCAGCTCCAGGGGCGTACTGAGAATAATCGTGTGGTGAACTTCCGCAGCGATAACCACGCGCTGATAGGCACCTTTGTCGACAGTATTGTCACCGAGGCACTAACCAACTCACTGCGTGGCGAATTAGCCTAGCCAGCCTGCATATAAGCAATCACGTTAAGGGGCCAAGTTCTTATACTATTTGAGCAAGACAAAGGGTTTACCCTGCTTCACAGATCGCGCTATGCTAGTAGTACGCTCACTTGACTAAGGTACAAAAGCACTCATTGAAAAGATCGGATAACCAACCATCTGCCTCGACGCTCACTCTTGAGCCCAATGATGCTCGCCGTCTCGCTGCACTCTGTGGCCAATTTGATGAACACATCCGCTTAATCGAAAAACGCCTAGATGTTGATATTCGCTCGCGAGACAATTTTTTTGCCGCCTACGGCGATGCTACTGCAGCCAGTCAAGCCACAGCGGTTACCACAGCGGTTATTTATAATCTCTACCAACAAACAGCACATTGCACTGAGTTGTCTCCCGAAGAAGTGCACCTTAACTTACGTCAGAGCCAGCCAGAGCCGAAACCTACCCGGCTCTCAAAACAGCGCTCTAACCAGCCCTCCAACCAACAAGCCAACACCACCGGCAAACCATCTCGTAAAGAGGCGTCGTTAATGCAAACACCCCCAGCTAACAGACCCGAGCCAATAGACAGCGCTGAAAACTTCAGCGTGATTCGCACCAAAAAAGGCAATATCAAACCTCGCGGCCTCAATCAGCAGCGCTATGTGCGTGCGATTCAGACTCACGATGTCAATTTTGGTATTGGGCCTGCCGGCACAGGAAAGACCTATCTAGCAGTTGCCTGCGCAGTGGAAGCACTACTTCGAGATGAAGTTGAACGCATCCTGCTGGTTCGGCCCGCAGTGGAAGCCGGCGAGCGACTGGGATTTTTACCCGGAGATCTGGCACAAAAAGTCGACCCCTACCTACGCCCTCTGTATGACGCATTGCATGAAATGCTCGGTTTTGAAACCGTGGCAAAACTGCAGGAGCGCAACGTCATTGAGATTGCCCCGCTAGCCTATATGCGTGGCCGCACCCTAAATGGCGCCTATATCCTGCTCGATGAAGCGCAAAATACCACTCGCGAGCAAATGAAGATGTTTCTCACTCGCATTGGCTTCGGCTCGACGGCGGTGATTACTGGCGATATGTCACAGATTGACCTGCCACGCGGCGTGCAATCCGGCTTGATTCATGCCTGCGAAGTGCTCGAAACTGTCGAGGAAGTAAGCTTCACTCACTTCATATCGCGGGATGTCGTCCGTCACCCTATTGTCCAAAGCATCGTAGATGCCTATGATGCCCACGAGAAAACTGAATAAATAACCGACAAATGAATTTAACGATCGACATTCAGAAGGCCTGCGCCTCTGAAGACTCTCCCGACGAAGACAGTATCAAGCGCTGGTTAGGCGCTGCGATACGTGACGAGCGGGATGAATGCGAGCTGAGTATTCGGATTGTCGATGAGCAAGAGAGCGCCGATTTCAATCAGCGCTACCGCGGTAAAAGCGGTGCCACCAACGTTCTCAGCTTTCCCTTTGATGCAGTCACACCCGAACCCTTGCCGATTCTCGGCGATCTGGTGATCTGCGCCCCGGTGGTAATCCGGGAAGCCTTCGATCAACAAAAAACTGTCGACGCACATTGGGCACATATAGTGATCCACGGCGTTTTGCACTTGCTCGGTTACGATCATATTGAAGATCAAGATGCCGAGCAGATGGAAGGTTTAGAAACAGAGATTATGCTGAAACTAGACTTCCCAGCCCCCTACCGGATTCTCGACGAGTCCTCCGACGACCTGACTAAAGTCACGAGCAATTAAACAATGAACGATGAAACAACCACTAGCGCTGCCGAAAAATCCATTTTTAAAAGGATTGCTGACGTCTTTTCGCAAACGCCACGCAGCAGTGAAGATGTTGCCGATATCTTGCGCAGTGCGGAAAATGAATCAATTATTGATGCCAGCGTGCTGCAGATTATGGAGGGGGCGCTAAAAGTCTCAGATCAGCAGGCCCGTGAAATTATGATCCCTCGCTCGCAAATGGTGATCATCGACGACGACTTCAGCCTCGAGCAAGTTCTCAAAGTCGTTATCAGTTCCCAGCACTCGCGCTTCCCCGTGGTCGGAGAATCCTCAGACGATATCAAGGGCATACTCCTGGCAAAAGAAATGCTGCCACTGCTGCTGTCGGGCAATGAATCATTTGATCTAAAAGCCCTGCTGCGCCCCGCCACCATTATTCCAGAGAGCAAGCGCCTCAATGTGCTGCTGCAAGAGTTTCGCGAACAGCGCTATCACATGGCCATTGTTGTGGACGAATACGGCGGCGTCTCCGGTCTGCTAACTATTGAGGATATCCTTGAAGAGATTGTCGGCGAAATCGAAGATGAAACCGACGAGCATGAAGAAGCACCGATTAAAGCCACCACAAGTGGCAGCTTTAATGTTGAGGCCATTGCTGAAGTTAGCGAGTTTAACGAGTTCTTTGACGTAGGCTTGGCAGACGATGAGTTTGATACGGTGGGCGGCCTAGTTCTGCACGCCTTTGGACGGTTGCCAGAGATCAATGAAAGCATCGACTTTGATGGCTTTACCTTCAAGGTCACAGATGGTGATAACCGCAAAATCACCCAGCTGGAAGTCACTAAAATAACGCCATGATGCGTTCAGCCCGCGGGCAAACATTTCTCCTACTATTTGCCTCCGGAGCTATGCTGCCAATGGCCCTAGCGCCGTTTAATTTCTGGCCCATTGCGATTCCCTGCATCGCCGTACTGTTTTATAAATTACAGCATCAAACCGTCAAACAGGCTCTAGTCAAAGCCGGCGTATTTGGCTTCGCCATGTTCTTTGCGGGTGTTAGCTGGGTCTATATCAGCATCCATGAACACGGCTTTATTCCCGCGCCACTGGCTCTGCTGGCAACTGCGCTTTTCTGTTTGTTCCTGGCCTTACTTTTTGCTCTGCCCTTTGCGCTCAGTGCACTGATTCCTCAGCATTCAACCTCATGGCTGCTTGGGCTGCCGGCAGTCTGGGTGCTCAGCGAATGGTTTCGCAGCTGGATGTTTACCGGATTCCCTTGGCTCTATGCCGGCTATATTCACACTGACACCTGGCTTAACGGCTGGGCACCGATTGGTGGGGTAATGTGGTTAAGCTTTATTACTGCGTTGGCGGCAGCGACTCTTGCGCAATTAGGTCAATCACTTTTGAAGGGGAAAGCGTCGGGAGAAAGACAGCCTATCCCTGCCACATTAAAGCTCTCACTCCTTATAATAATAACCGTTACTGTAAGCGGGCGCTTACTTCAGACCGTCTCGTGGACTCAGGAAACCGGCAAAAATCTCTCAGTGGTATTGATTCAACCCAACACTGATCAAAACAAAAAGTGGTCACCTAGCGAACGCCAGAATATTTTTACCCAACTGCAACAACAGTCTGAGCCCTACTGGGGTGCCGACCTAATTGTCTGGCCAGAAGCTGCTGTTCCAGCAATTCCCCAGTCTGTCAGTGAATTTCTTGTTGGTATCGACAACCGCGCAAAAGTGAACCAAACCGCTCTCTTAACCGGTATACCTACCAAAGACTGGCAGAGCGGTAAGTACTACAACTCGGTGTTAGCCCTAGGCGCAGCATCTGGGCAGTATGATAAAACCCGCTTAGTGCCCTTCGGTGAATACGTGCCTTTTGAAGCTGTGTTGCGCGGTCTGATCCGCTTTTTTAACCTGCCGATGTCATCGTTTTCTCTCGGCGCGTCGGATCAGTCGTTGCTAACCATAGCCGGCGAGCCCCTGGCTACGGCAATCTGTTACGAGATTGTCTACCCTAATTTGGTGGCCCGCATTAGCCGCGAGGCAACAATGCTGTTAACAGTGAGTAACGATGCTTGGTTCGGTGATTCCTTTGCGCCGCAGCAACATATGCAAATGGCTCGCATGCGCGCCATTGAAGTCGCCAAACCCATGCTGCGCGGTACAAACAATGGGGTTACCGCGATAGTCGACCACCGCGGCAGCATTGAACAGCAACTGGACCAATTTAGTACCGGCGAACTCAGGGGCAATGTGCTGCCAAGAGCTGGAAAGACTTTTTTTGCACGGACTGGCTCATGGCCGGTCGTGATCATGGCGCTGCTAATCTGCAGTGTATTAATAATAAGACGGCATTTAAAAGAGAGATTGGGGAAACAAATATGAACGTTAAAACATTTTTAACTGCAATCACATTTAGCCTAGCGGCAAGCGCCGCTGGGGCATTGGAAGTCGGCGATCAGGCTCCAGACTTTTTACTCGAAGCAACAGACGGTAAGACTTACAGCGCCAGCCAATTTGAGGGTAAAGAAACTGTCGTTATCGCTTGGTACCCGAAAGCCTTTACCGGCGGCTGTACCATCGAATGTAAATCCCTGGCAGACAATGGCCACCTGCTGAAGAATTTAGAAGTTGCCTACTTTATGGCCGGCGTTGACCCAATTGAAAAGAATATTGAATTTGCCGAAGCGTACAAAGCGGATTTCCCTCTGCTGAGTGACCCGAGCAAAAAATCCGCCAAAGCCTATGATGTGCTCGCGGTCTACGGGCTGCCCAAGCGCCATACATTTTATATAGGGACAGATGGCAAGATTCTATTTATCGACAAAAATATTCGCCCAGCCTCCTCGGCTGAGGATATGGCTGCAAAGTTGAGAGAGCTGGGTGTGCCGGAAAGAATTGCGAGCTAGGCGCTATAAGCATTTGATCTGGCCTAAACGGTTAGAAGCTTGATCCGGGATGGGATAGAAACTCAATTTCATCCGCTGTTGAATCACGCCCCAAAATTTCATTTCTATGAGGATAGCGGCCAAATCGATCGATGATCGCTTTGTGCCGCAATTCGAACTTCAAATTTCCTTCGTCTCCAAAAGCCTTATACAGTAGAACTGCCTGTTGATGAATTATCGCCGATTCACTGTGCTAAAAGGCATATAGAAAAAGCTCCGCTGATCTTCTGAAACCTCCTTATCCGCTGCAAAACGAATCGCTTCTTGGGCCAGCACGAGAGCCAGTGAATCCGCTGCAAATGACAACGGTAAATTGCGATAGATATTTCGCGAAAACTGATCCAGCACAATAATCTCAGCTAAGCGCCCTGCTGCCGTATCGCGCCAATGATAAAGCTCACCGCGAGATGCTTGCCCATGAACCTCCGAAAAACGGCTGGCTATTAACTGATCGAACTGGACGTCCTTTTTCCACCACTGGGTTTGGCTAACTTCTTCGAACCAAAATTTGATAATCTCTCTATACATAGGTTAAGCCTCATTGATTTATCGACCACAGTTACCGCTGAACACTCTGATTAATCGTAGACCACAGCGTCACATCGTCCAGCCTCCCCAATACTGCCTGTCGCTGAGGCGACCCAAACCTATCTATCTAGGGCCCGGTTACCTTATAATTCGCGCCTCTTTTCAATTCAATAAGCAGTGACTCTTCATGACCATGGAACATCCCTATCTCCCCGCTGAATTAGAGCGTGACGCGCAGCAATACTGGACCGAAAATAAGACCTTTGAAGTCACCGAAGATCCTGATCGCGAGAAGTTTTACTGCCTTGCCATGTTCCCCTATCCCAGCGGTAAGCTGCATATGGGACATGTGCGCAACTACACAATTACCGATGTGATCGCTCGCTATCAGCGAATGCAGGGTAAAAATGTGCTGCATCCTATGGGTTGGGATGCTTTTGGTCTGCCAGCGGAGAATGCGGCAATTCAGAATAAGACTGCTCCGGCAAAGTGGACTCACGAAAACATTGCCTATATGAAAGCGCAGCTGAAGTCTCTGGGCTTTGGTATCGACTGGTCGCGAGAACTGGCCACCTGCGATCCTGATTACTACAAGTGGGAACAGTGGTTTTTCACCAAGCTCTATGAAAAAGGCATGGTCTATAAAAAAACCAGCGCAGTAAACTGGTGTCCCCACGACGCAACAGTGCTGGCCAATGAGCAAGTTATCGACGGTTGCTGCTGGCGCTGTGACAGCCCAGTAGAGCGCAAAGAAATTCCCCAGTGGTTTATCCGTATTACCGATTACGCTGAACAGCTGCTCAATGATCTCGATGAACTGGAGCACTGGCCCGAGCAAGTAAAGACTATGCAGCGCAATTGGATTGGCAAGAGTCGTGGCGTGACCATGACCTTTGACCTGTCTTCCGCGGTTGGCGATTACCCTAGCTTTGATGTCTACACTACGCGTCCAGATACGCTGATGGGCGTGACCTATCTTACCCTGGCAACGCAGCATCCGATTGCACTAACCGTTGCCGAATCCAACCCGAAACTGGCAGCCTTTATCGGCGAATGTAAAACTCAACAGAGCTCGGAAGCCGAAATGGCGACCATGGAAAAGCGCGGTATGGATACTGGTATCACCGCTATTCATCCCCTGACTGGCGAGACGGTTCCAGTTTGGGTGGGTAACTATGTACTGATGGAATATGGCTCTGGCGCAGTAATGGCAGTGCCAGCTCACGACCAACGCGATTACGAATTTGCCAAAAAATATCAGCTAGCCATCAAGCAAGTGATTGCCCCCACGGGTGACGAGTCCTGCGATATAGACAGTGAAGCTTTTACCGACAAGGGCACCTTGGTTAATTCCGATGCCTATGATGGCCTCGACTTTAATGCCGCCTTTGATGCTATCGCCGCAGCTCTTGAAGCGTGCGATCATGGCTCAGTGACCACTAACTATCGTCTGCGTGACTGGGGTGTCAGTCGTCAGCGTTACTGGGGGGCGCCCATCCCAATGTTTAATCTGGCCGATGGCGGCGAGATTCCCGTACCCCTCGACAGGCTGCCCATGCTGCTGCCCACCGAGGTGGAGATGGATGGTATTCAGTCCCCGATCAAAGCGGACTTGGAGTGGAAAAAAGATACGCTCAATGGCCAAGCCGTAGAGCGCGAGACCGATACCTTTGACACCTTTATGGAATCCTCTTGGTACTACGCGCGTTTTACGTGCTCCGATCTAGACAGCGCCATGCTTGACCCAGAGCGCGCCGATTACTGGTTGCCAGTGGATCAATATGTTGGCGGTATAGAACACGCGATTTTGCATCTGCTCTATGCGCGTTTTTATCACAAACTGTTGCGCGATGAAGGCTTGGTTAACAGCAACGAGCCATTCAAGAGCCTGCTCTGTCAGGGCATGGTTTTGGCTGAGTCTTTTTACAAAGACAATGGCGGACGCAAGCAGTGGCTATATCCCAGCGAAGTCACTGTTGAACGCGATGCCAAAGGCAAAAGTCTCAAGGCGATCGAGACGGCGACTGGGGAAGACGTTCTCAGCGGCGGCATTACTAAGATGTCAAAATCGAAAAATAATGGTGTTGATCCACAGACTGCGATCGACAAGCACGGCGCCGACACAGTGCGACTGTTTACTATGTTCGCAGCGCCCCCAGAGCAGACTCTGGAGTGGAGCGACGACGGTGTTTCCGGTGCTCACCGCTTTTTACGTAAGCTCTGGACAATGGTACACAGTCATTTAGATCAGGCTGCAGCTGGCGGTAAACCAGCTCAGATACATCCAGAATCGCTCAATGAGAGTCACAAAGATCTGCGCCGCAAGACACACGAAACCATCAACAAGGTGAATGATGACTACGGACGCCGCAACACCTTTAACACCGCAATTGCCGCGGTGATGGAGCTATTAAACGAAGTAGCTAAACACAGCGACAATGACGCTCAAAGTGTCGCTGTGCGTCAGGAGGCTCTGAACAGTGCAGTATTATTGCTGGCGCCCATAGCGCCACATATTTGCCACAGCCTTTGGTCAGCACTGGGTAACTCTGAAGCAGTAGCCGATGCCGCCTGGCCTAAACTCGACGAATCTGCGCTGGTGCGCAGCTCGATTGAACTTGTGATTCAGGTAAATGGCAAAGTCCGTGGCAAGATTCAGGTGGCCGCGGATGCGTCAAAGGAAAGTATTGAAGAACTGGCGCTAGCGGACAGCAATGTTCAGCGTTTTACCGATGGTGTGACAATTCGAAAAGTGATTGTTGTTCCAGGAAGACTGGTTAATATAGTCGCTAATTAAACGGCTTCGAATAGAGCAGCTAAAAGCTGACTAAAGCGCGACTAACGAGCGACTAAAGAGCGAGTAACGAGAATGCGAAATATTCTGTTAGCGACAATGATTACCCTGCTCTGCGGTTGCGGCTGGCAACTGCGCGATGCACAGGTAGTGCCCCAGAGTATCGGCAGTTTGCATATTGCCACCCAACTGGCTGATCGCGATTTTGTCAGTGAGCTGACTCGAGCACTGGATGTCTATGGCGTAGAAGTGATCTCCTCTGCGGCGGCGGCCGACTACTCAGTGGTCATTGTCGATTTCCGCCAAAACCGATTTATCGGTACCTTAAATGCCAGCGCTCGAGTGGCCGAATACCAGCTCAATGAAGACGTCGACTTTTTAATCGCCAATGCCTCAGGTACACCTTTGACGAATCTGTTCACCGCTTCAGTTGAGCGCAACTATGAAATTGAAGAGCGCGACCTGTTGTCATCGGAGAACGAAGAGCGATTAATTAAGCGAGAAATGCGTCAGGAAATCGTCCGCCAGATACTTAATCGATTGAAAGTCCTGCCGGCACAGGGCGACGTAACTGAGGCAATTCAGCTAGACGATTCAGCTGAGATGCCTAAGCCAGTCGAGCAGTAAGCGATGAAAATTCGCGCAGAGCAACTTCAAGACCAAGTCAAAAAGCAGCTGCTGCCAATCTATATTATCAGCGGTGGCGACCCACTTTTAACGCAGGAAGCCGCCGACAGTATTCGAACTGGTGCGCGTGCTCAGGGATTTTCCGAACGCGATATTTTTCATGCCGAAGGCAATTTCGACTGGAACCAAATACTCAACGAATCCAATGCATTATCGCTCTTCTCTGACAAAAAAATTCTAGAAATTCGAATCCCCAATGGCAAGCCCGGTGATAAGGGAGCGGCGGCGCTCAGCGAGCTATGCGCCAATCCCAACCCAGACAATTTGGTACTGGTTATTTTGCCCAAGCTTGAGCGCAGCGCGCAAAATAGCAAATGGATGAAAACCCTTGAGGCCGCTGGCGGGCACATTCAGGTCTGGCCAGTGGATGCCAAGCAGATGCCACGCTGGATTCAACAGCGCCTGCGCAGTGCTAATATCAGTGCCAATCAGGAAGCAGTGCAAATCCTTGCTGACCGAGTTGAAGGCAATCTACTGGCGGCTGTTCAAGAGATTGAGAAACTCAAACTACTGGCCACAGACGGCACAGTCGACGGCAGCACTATGTCATCGGTGGTGGCCGATAGCGCCAGGTACAATCTATTCGAGTTTGTCGACAAGATCCTTATCGGCGACGGTCAGTCCGCAGCGCGATCACTGCGCGGTTTACAAAATGAAGGCACCGACGCCATTCCGCTACTCTGGGCGATCACCCGAGAGTTGCGTATTTTAGTGAAAGCCAGTGATCTAGTGGCCGGTGGTGAACACAGCGACTGGGCACTTAAAAACTCGGGAGTTTGGGAAAAGCGCTTGCCGTTATTTAAGAGCGCTCTGCAACGTTTGCGCCCAGCTCACCTGCGCATGCTGTTGCGTCAGGCTGGCGCTATCGACCGCGGGATAAAAGGCATGCGTGATGGCGATGTGTGGGACGAGCTTACCACTTTGGTACTCTCCTTCGCCGGCAGCCAAACATTGCAGCCGAGCAATATTAAAGTTCTGCTGCAGAATTAAACGCCTTGCCGACGAGCCAATCCTTGGCTAGACACTAGCCCAGCCAGAAGTAAACCACAGCGGTAATCACCGCAACGCCAATCAAATTGAGAGCGAAGCCCTCGCGAACCATCTGTTCGACAGTGATCTTCCCAGTGCCAAAGACAATGGCATTGGGTGCGGTGGCCACCGGCAGCATAAAGGCACAGCTGGCGGACAGCGCTGCAGGTAACATTAATAGCGCTGGTTCAAATCCAGCCCCCAGCGAAGCGGCGGCAAGAATTGGCATCAACAAGGTTGTAGTCGCGGTATTGCTGGTGATTTCGGTGAGAAAGGTAACTGTCAGAGCAACCACTGCAATTAAAACAATAATGGATAATCGCGTAACGCCTGATAGAGATTCGCCAATAGCGCCACTAATACCGGTCACAGCAAAGGCCTTGGCTATGGCGATACCGCCGGCAAACAGCAACAGCACGCCCCAGTGAATAGTCGACGCCGATTCCCAGTCGAGTAATTTTCCGCCTTGACCATTAGGTAGAATAAACATCAGTATCACCGACGTTAAAGCCACCGCGGCATAGTTAGCACTGGGTACGTTTAACCATTGGCTCCAGCCGCCAAAGGGCTCGCGCAGAGTAATCCAAGCCAGGGCCGTGAGGAAAAATATCACCAGCACCCTTGCCTCTTCACTGCGCCAGGCACCAGCCTGTGGAATTCTAAGTGGCGCGGTAGCATCCAGATGACGGGTAATCCACAGCGCAGCCAGAGGTAGCAGCACCATAACCACCGGTAAACCCCAGAGCATCCACTGCGTAAAACTGGGAACCGAACCTGTTGCTTCGCCATAGATTTTGAGAAAAACAATATTCGGCGGCGAACCGATTGGCGTTCCCAACCCACCAATACTGGCAGCATAGGCAATACCCAAGAACAGAGGTACGGCGAGTTTTTTTGAATCCTGACTAGTCCCACCGCTACTATCGACGCTCTGTAATACCGCGTAGGCCACCGGCAATAACATCAAAGTGGTGGCAGTATTGGACACCCACATGCTTAATGCCGCTGAGGCGACCATAAAGCCCATCACCAGCCGACGCTGACTGTCGCCACCAAATAGATTGACCATATATAGGGCAAGACGTCGGTGAGCGCCGCTTTTTTCCATCGCTTTTGAAAGCATCGCGCCACCCATCAGCAGAATAATCAGCGGATCACCGTAGGCCTGAGCCACTTGCTTGCCATCAAGAATACCCAACAGTGGAAAAACGCCCAGGGGAATCATAGCGGTGGCAGGAATAGGAATCGGCTCAAAAATCCACCACAGCGCACAGAGGACGGTCAAACCACCGGTCAGTGCGCCCTCCCGAGCCCAGCCGACTCTCATCATCAACAGAGTGACTGCCACCGCAATCAGCGGGGCTAACCACAGTGAAAGTCGTCGAAGTTTAGGTGTCACTACTCATCCTCTAAAGAATAATCGCCACGTTCATAGGCGAGGATAATCTCCCCAGCCAAATCCGCATCGGCGTCATTGACGGTAATCGACAGATGCCCCAGAGCGGGCACCTCTCCCAACCCACCCTGCAATGCAGCGCCATGCAAAAATACCTGTAACCCATCCTGTTCCATAAGTCCTTTAAGCAACTGGGCTTCGAAATAGTCGCTACCGCGATAGACTTCAATCATGCTGTCTGCGCTTCCAAGCCATCACTGCCCAAACCGCCAAAATGCCACTTAGGTTAGCCAGCATATCCCAGTGATCACCCTGTCGATAACTGGTCATAGACTGCGCGATCTCCATACTCAAACCAAAGGCCGCGAGAATAAACGCGAGCAGGGCGAGCGGGTAACGGCGCCCATAGGCACTGGCGCAGAGAAAAAACAGTGCGGCATAGATACTGCTATGACCGATCTTGTCTTGCAGTTCGAACAGCTGTGCGCCGCCGACCACCGGCATCAGCGACAAAAATACAGTGCCGATCAAGCACAGCCAAAAGAGAATTTGATACTTGGCAACGGTGATCATTTAGTGTGCTTTTCCTTGGATTTTATTTGCTTGGTTCAATGACGCCTGCAATTGCTGGTAGCGCTCAAGAGTGCCGACATCACACCAGCTACCAGTGTAAAGCTCGCCACCGACTCTGCCGGCAACAATAGCCGGGCGCAATACATCGCGCAGCGGAAATGCGCCATCGCGCTCAAGGTGTTCGGCAAACAGCGCCGGCCGCATCAGGCTAATACCGCTAAAGGTTGCTGAATGCTCCTCAGCATAGTTGACTCGGCCATCTTGCAGCGCGAAATCTCCAGCGGGATTATGGATCGGGTTGCCTACCAACAACAGCCAGGCATCTAGGTCATCGGAGAGCTTGTTGTCTCGCAGTTCGAGGAGTGGGTAATCACTCCACACATCGCCATTAATCAATATAAAAGGTTCGTCACCCAGCAGGGCCAACGCGTTGACAATGCCACCCCCAGTTTCTAGGGCCGTGACTTCACGTGACCAGCTAATGGTTACGCCGAGGCGAGCCTCACAATCACTAAAATACGCTTCAATCTGTTCTGCAAGCCAGCTGGTATTGATCACTATTTCGGTGACCCCTGCCTCGGCAAGACGCACCAGATGATGTTCAAGTAATGGCTTACCCGCCACCTGTAGCATTGGTTTTGGCGTGCTGTCGGTGAGCGGGCGCAGCCTTTCACCCCGGCCGGCGGCCAGTATCATGGCTTTCATTGATGGTTATCTCCAGCAGTGCGCCAGCCGCTATACCAGTCTTGGCTCGGCAATAATGGTTCGATGCGTTCGATAAACCAAGCGTAGAATACGCGACCTTCATCAAATCCCTGAGCGGCCTCGAGAGCATAGCGAATCACCAGCGGTAAATCCTGCAGATAGGCCTGCTTGCCGTCCCGCAGTGACAGCCGCGCAAAGATACCCAACACTTTAATGTGACGCTGCAAGCCGATCAAATCAAACCAGTATAGAAATTGATCGTCGCTAACAGCCGCCATCGACAGATCCGCCTCAAGGCGTTTTTTGTAATCCAGTGCACGGCGAACCACCTGCTCTCTAGGCAGTCGCAGATAGCAGTCTTTAAGTAACGACACCAGGTCATAGGTGATCGGTCCGATCACGGCGTCCTGGAAATCAATTACGCCGAGCGAGCCATCCTCCAAAAGCATCAAGTTGCGCGAATGATAATCCCGGTGCACAACCACCTGGGGCTGCTGCACTGCATTCTCAATTAAGCGGTCAAATAACTGACCCAGTATGCCGCGCTCTTGAGGGTCAAGTTCAATACCGAGAAGCTGGCCGAGGAACCAGTCGGCAAACAGATCCATCTCGAGCTGTAGGCGCTGTCTGTCGTAGTCAGAAAATACACTGGACCTGGGCTGCACCGCCTGGATATCCAACAGTACCGATTCAGCTTGCTGATAATAATTGGCCGCCGATAGACGCGCCGGAGAATCATCCTCAGCCAGAGTGCCAGCCAAGAGTTCCGGATGCAGCAGCTGGTGACCAAAGTCCTCAAGCAGTAAAAAGCCATTGGCAAAGTCTACCGCGAAGATTTTCGGCGTGACCACCCTGTGGCGCTGAAAGGCCATTGCCACTTCTATATAGGCGAGGTTGTTCTCTTTTTCGGGTGGGGAATCCACAGCAATCAGTGAAGGCTGGCCGGGCAGTCTAAAATAACGCCTAAATCCAGCATCGCCGGCGAGCGGCTGCGGCAGCAACGGCAGATCTACCTGATGTGATGCGGGTAAACAGGCCTCTATCCAATCAATAAAAGCTTGGCGGCGTTGAGTGATTAACGGGTCGATGGTGTTCGATTCCTCAATGCTGTTTTTTTTGGCGTTTGCTTCGCAGCCATAAGCACTAGCTGAAAAATAGTATTCTCGTGCATTTAGGCTAATTCAGGCCTCTACTCTGGCAAGATATCAGGTAAAATGCCAGAACATTAGCAACCAGTTGTCAGGCGCGCCTTTGAGCCCTATTTTAAGTCTTATACCCTCTATGGTGCAGAGCCTGTATTTTGCCTTTGCAGGGCGACGTCGCCACTGCCTGTTCACTACGCTAGTGTTACCCTGCCTATGCATCGTATTGTCACCTTCTGTCGCCGCTGATGAAATCCATGTCACCTGGAATTGTGCCGCCGGGCCGAACAATCAATGGCTGTGTAACGAAGAGCAGATAGTCACCTCTAATCGAAACCGCCCAGCGCGAGCTAATCAAAACAGCCTAGCAGCGTCAGATGAACCCAGAGTTGCCGCCGTGCGCAATCTGGACTGGCTGGAAGAAGAGCAGATGACCGATGAGCAGCGACTAAAAGTTGAGGGTAACTGTTGTGGCGGCTATGTCGAGCCAGCGCGAGACTATCCCGATGCCGATCTCAACCCCGAGGAAGCATCACTGCAAGTTAACGCTAACTCTACCGAGGCGCTGGAGAACAATGTCGCGCTCCTAGATGGCGATGTACAAATATCTCAGGGCTATCGCCAAATTCGAAGTAACAGCGCACGTATTGACCAAACCAACCGCAATGTTGAACTGCAGGGTAATGTACAGTTTCGCGAACCCGGCATGTTGCTGCTGGGTAGCAATGCAGAAATTGATATCGACAGCAAAGAGGTCAAAATCGACAATGCCACTTATGTTCTGCATGAAGCAGCAGTGCGTGGCAGCGCGAAGACCCTGACGCGGACCAAGGATGGCGTTATCAAGATTAATGATGCGACCTATTCAACCTGCGAGCCCGGTGACTCAACCTGGCAGATGGCGACAAATGAGATTGCCATTGATCAAGAATCCGGATTTGCCACGGTGAAAAATGCCCAACTGCGGGTCAAAGATATCCCTGTATTCTACTTTCCGTGGATTACATTTCCGATTAATGATCAACGCAGTTCGGGATTATTATTCCCAACCATTAACTCCAGTAGCGATAACGGCCTTGATTACTCCCAGCCTATTTATTGGAATCTGGCGCCAGATTACGATGCGACCATTACTCCAAGACTGATTCAGGAGCGCGGCATAGGTCTTGAGGTTGAACTTCGCCACTTATCTCGCCATTCCGAGACCACAGTGACTGGCGCATTTTTGGGCAGTGACAAAGGCGGGAGCGACGAAGAGAATATAGACCCAGACACTGGCCGGCCTGAACACCTTGGCGAAGACCGCTACTTAACGGGACTGACTCATCTCGGCGGCATAGGAAAAGCGTGGTCCACCTTCCTTGACCTGAATAATGTGTCCGACAACGACTACTTCAATGACTTCAGCAGCCTAGGTCAGGAGTCGAAAAGTCGGATTAATCTGCGCCGAATCGCCGGTGTGAGCTATAAAACCGACAATTGGGATTATCGAATCGAAGCCCAGGATCATCAAATTATTATTGATGGACTGGAAGAGCAATACTCCGTGCTACCTAAGGTCATCGCCAATGGTTACTATCGTTTTGATAATAATTTAGTCGTCGACTTAAATAACCAAACTGCACGTTTTGATCATGATGACCCCGATTTTGTTACCGGTGACAGACATCGCCTTGATTATGGCATCAGTTGGGACAAGCGCTGGAGCTGGGGCTACTTCCGACCACAGTATCGCCTTAAACATCTAGCCTATAATCTTGACAACCAGCAGGGTATTCAGCAAAACAACAATGTTTCAGCCGTGACTGTTCCAGTGTCCTCGCTGGACACCAGCCTGCTCCTTGAGCGTCCTGCGAGCTTTTTCGATGGCTATACCCAAACCTTAGAGCCGCGACTCTACTATGTGAAATCAAAATTTAGGGACCAATCGGGACTTCCTGATTTTGACACTCGTGAATTTACCCCCTCCTATGATCTGCTGTTTCGCGATGACCGCTTTAATGGTGGTGACCGGATCTCTGATGAGGAGCGTTTAACCATTGCTCTCACCACCCGCTATATCGACAGTAAATCTGGTCAAGAGCGCTTTAGCGCCAGCATCGCCCAGGCAATTAACTATATTGATCGCAGGGTGACCCTGTCATCCAACCCCTCTGAAGACGAGCTCGGGGAGCTGGTGCGCAGACAATCTCCTCTGGCCGTCAAACTGGCTGGGCGGCTTAACAAGAGCTGGCGTTTTAGCAGTGATATTATTTACGACACCCACGATAATGATATGGCTAAAAGTAGCATTGCATTGCGCTACAATGACCGCCAGAATCGCTTATTGAATCTGAGCTACAACTCAACTCGCCGAGCGCCGAGAGTATTTGACGGGACGTCCTTAGACCAGAATATCAAGCAGGCAGATATATCCGGCTTTATGCCCCTGAGAGGTAACTTCAATCTGGTGGGTCGTTGGAATCATGACTTTACCAATAGTCGCATGCTCGACGTCTTTGCTGGGTTTGAATACAACAGTTGCTGCTGGCGGGCGAGCCTGGTTGCGCGGCGTTCCCTAGATAGAAAAGATGAAATACTACTACCGGAAGAAGATTTGAAGCTCACTAATGGCCTCTTTTTCCAAATACAGTTTAAAGGTCTGGCCGGTGCAAATGGTCGGGTTGATTCAATGCTAAAAAATGGTATCTACGGTTATGGATCTCAAGAAAACTTGTAATACAGCCCTGCTCGCAGTCTTACTGGGTGCTTTTTCAGTCACTGCCAGCGCCCAGATTGAAATTCTCGACAAGGTGGTTGCTATAGTCGATGAAGACGTAGTTCTGGAGAGTGAAGTGCAGCGTCGACTGGCGACTATCTACGCTCAGATCCAGCAGTCTGGCACTCAGCCTCCGCCGCAAGAAATTATTGTTCAGCAAGTCCTAGAGCGCCTGATCTCCGAACGCCTGCAATTGAATATGGGCTACAGCGCCGGCATTCGTATCACTGATGCGGAACTGAACGATGCAATGGCTCGGATCGCCAAAAGCAATCAGCTAACCATGGAGCAGTACGCCGAGCAGATCCATGCCACGGGATCAACTCTGTCAAATGTGCGCGAAGAAATTCGCAACGAAATGATTCTGATGCGTGTACAACAGGGCCAGGTGATGCGTCGCATTCGTATCAGCAATCAAGAGCTGGATAACTTTCTCAACTCTGAGGAAGGTCGCTTTATGACCTCTCCAGACGTCAATGTTGGCCATATATTACTGCCCGTTCCCAGCGGTAAAAACACTGATGAGGTCAATGCTATTCTTCAGCGCGCTCAGGGCATACTCGACCAAGCTAACAGTGGCACCGATTTCCGCCAATTGGCGATTGCCAACTCCGCGGATCAGACTGCTCTTCAGGGCGGTGATCTCGGCTGGCGCAAAATGGCGCAGCTGCCAGGGGTATTTATTGAGGCAGTAGAAAAGCTAGAAATAGATCAGGTGTCCGAGCCGATCCGCAGCGATGCCGGCTATCACCTAATTAAACTCTATGAGCGCAAAGGCGGCGGTGAGCAACTTGTTGAGCAACACTTTGCCCGTCATATCCTGATCAAACCTAACCAGATCCGCGATGAGGCAACGGTTGTTAGCCAACTCACTGAACTCCGCGAACGTATTAAAGCCGGTGAAGATTTCGCCCTCTTAACAAAGGAATTTTCTGAAGATCCAGGCTCTGCACTCAATGGTGGCGAACTGGGCTGGTCAACTCCAGGCATGTTTGTTCCCGAGTTTGAGCAGACTATGGGCAGCATAGAATTAAATGAAGTCAGTGCGCCGTTCCTATCACAGTTCGGCTGGCACATACTTCAGGTCACCGAGCGTCGCAATCAAGACTTTAGCGAAAACATTACCCGCAATCGTGCACAAAATCTGCTGCGCCAACGCAAGTACGAAGAAGAGCTTCAGGTCTGGCTGCAAGAGATTCGTGACGAAGCCTTTGTTGAAATAAAAGAGTCCAAAGAGTCATGACTCTGAGATTGGCGCTGACGCCAGGAGAACCCTCCGGCATTGGCGCTGATATTTTGATCAGTCTGGTGCAGAAAGGCTGTGACCATGAACTGATTGCCTACGCTGATCCACAGTTAATGCAGCAGCGGGCAGCACAGCTTGGATTAACTCTGAAGCTGCGCGAGCCAGGTACGACAGTAATGCCCCTGGCTCCGGGTGAACTATCAATTGTTCCCATCGCCCTGGCACAGTCATCGATTCCCGGTCAGCTAAACAAAGCCAACGCCCCCTATGTACTAGCCTGCCTAGATGCCGCTATAGAGGCCTGCGCCACAGACTACTGTCAGGCGATGGTTACCGGCCCAGTGCAGAAGTCGATTATCAACGATGCCGGCTTCGCCTTTTCCGGCCACACTGAATATCTTGCAGACAAGACCTCTACTCCTCTGGTTGTAATGATGCTGGCAACCACCGAACTTCGAGTTGCCCTAGCGACGACCCACTTACCTCTGCGAGAGGTCGCCGATAGCATTACTCAATCTTCATTGCGTCAGGTGATCGACATTTTAATCGCCGATCTTAAGACCAAATTTGGCATCGCCGACCCGTCGATTCTAGTCTGCGGTCTAAATCCCCATGCTGGTGAGAACGGTCATTTGGGATATGAAGAAATAGATGTGATTGAGCCAGTACTGCAACAGTTTCGCCAGCAGGGTGTCAATCTAACTGGGCCACTGCCCGCGGATACACTCTTTACCCCGAAGTATCTGGATAATGCCGATGCGGTGTTGGCTATGTATCACGATCAGGGCTTACCTGTATTGAAATATCAAGGATTTGGTCGCGCGGCCAACATCACACTGGGTCTGCCGATTATTCGCACCTCGGTGGATCACGGCACGGCACTGGACCTTGCCGGCAGTGGTAATGCCGACCAGGGCAGTCTGCACACAGCTATTCAAGTCGCCGTCGATATGGCGACCCATCAAACCCTACGCGGTTAAATAATGACAATTCAACACCAGGCTAGAAAACGTTTCGGCCAGAACTTTCTCGTCGATCAGCATATTATTGGGCAGATTGTTGCCGCCATTGGCCCCAGCGCTGATGATAATTTAATTGAGATCGGCCCCGGCACAGCAGCTATTACCGAGCACTTAATCCAGCGCTGCCCAACGATGAAAGTGGTTGAGTTAGATCGCGATCTGGTGGGTTTTCTGACTGAAAAATTTGCCGACTACCCAGACTTTAGTATTTATAGTGGCGACGCCCTCAAAACCGACTTCGCTCAGTTTCACGATGGCCGGCAGCTGCGCCTTGTAGGCAATCTGCCCTACAATATTTCAACACCCATACTGTTCCACCTATTAAAAAATCGTACGCTGATTAAAGATATGCACTTTATGCTGCAGCGCGAAGTAGTTGATCGTCTCAGTGCAGCACCGGGCAGTAAGACCTATGGTCGCCTCTCGATTATGGTGCAGTATCACTGCCGAGTAATGCCACTAATACCTGTGCCACCATCGGCTTTTCGTCCAGCGCCCAAGGTTCAGTCGGCGATTGTGCGACTCAAGCCCCACAGCACCAAACCTTGCCTGGCTGAGAATGAAGAGCTACTGAGCCAGATCGTTAGTCTGGCTTTTCAGCAGCGACGTAAAACCCTTAGAAACGGCATTCGAGCTTACGCCGAGCATCTGGTTGGCGTGGAGGCGGTTGTGGATTTATCGCGCCGTGCTGAAGATTTGTCAGTGGCCGATTTTGTCGCCCTGTCGAACTATATTAACCAAAGGATATTAAGTAAAAAATGAGCGTCGAAGCTATCACCGTAAAAGTCAAAACCGAATATCTGTTGCAACAGTCAAAGCCTGATCAGGCTCAGTTTGCCTTCGCCTACCACATCACCATACACAATCAGAGCGACATCCCAGCGCAACTACTAGGACGCCACTGGATAATCACCGATGCCAATGAAGCTAAGCAGGAAGTTCGCGGTGCCGGTGTTGTCGGCGAGCAACCTTTGATCGCCCCGGGACAGTCCTACAAGTACAGCAGCGGTGTGATGCTCGACACACCCATCGGCACTATGCAGGGCTGCTATAAGATGCGCGATGATGAGGGCTGCGAGTTTGACGCCACCATAGAGCCCTTCTTACTTTCAACGCCCCACGCCGTGAACTAAATGACTGACTATGTGGTTGGCGATCTTCAAGGCTGCCTGGATCCGCTGCACAAGCTGCTGGATAGAGTGCAATTTGAGCCCACCACAGATCGTCTAATTGCCACGGGCGATTTAATTAATCGTGGTCCCCAGTCCTTGGAGACACTGCGCTTTTGTATGGGTCTCGGCAGTGCCTTTAAAACCGTACTTGGCAATCATGACCTGCACTTGTTGGCGATTGCCCATGGCATTCGCAAGCCAACCCCACAAGACACCTTAGATGACATTCTCAGCGCCAGTGATCGCGATGAACTGATCAACTGGCTGCAGCAACAACCCCTTCTTCTCAGTATCGATCAATACACCATAGTGCATGCAGGCATACCGCCCAACTGGACTGTGAGCACTGCGCGAACCTTGGCCGCGGAGGTTGAGCAGGTGCTGAAATCTGACCAAGCGTTGAGCTATTTTCAAGGCATGTATGGCGATCAACCCAACAGCTGGTCTGGCGAACTCAGCGGCCAAGGACGCTGGCGACTGATTACTAACTACCTGACTCGGATGCGTTACTGCACGGCTTCGGGTCAGCTGGAATTGCAGGCGAAAACTGCGCCACAGCAAAAGAACGAAGATCTTCCGGCAAAATTTTCGCCCTGGTTTAGCCATCCAGCCAGACAAACTTTGGACGATAAAATTATCTTTGGCCACTGGGCCGCGCTTGAGGGAAAGTATCTTGGCGAAAATCTTTTCCCTCTAGATACCGGCTATGTGTGGGGCGGAGCAATGCGCCTAATGAACCTCAGCACCGGCGGCTATACTGAGCAGAGACCCTAAGCCAAAAATTCCCTTTAACGAGTCCTATTTAACCAATGAGGTAGTAAATGCGAAGCTTATCCTTATCTAAATTATCCCTCTCTTTGTTCAGCCTTATCCTGCTTGCCGCCTGCGCCGAAAAGCAGACATCAGTTGAGCCAGTAGCCTTGACCTCAGGCATAGATAAAGTTGGCATGGACACTTCGGTAAGACCACAGGATGACTTCTATAGATACGCCAATGGCGGTTGGCTAGAGAGCACTGAGATACCCGCCGATGAAGTGGGATGGGGCAGCTATATGACATTGCGCAAGGAAAGTCTTGGGCAGTCTCGGGCTATAGTCGAAGAAGCTGCAAGCAATCCGGGAGACGATGCAGCCAAGCGCAAGATCGGGGACTATTACAATGCCTTTCTTAACCTAGAGTTAGTTGAAACCCTGGGTCTGGCACCCATCGGTGACTACCTAGATGCGATAGATAAAATAAACAGCCACAATCAGGTCGCCGAATTTCTCGGTAAGATAAATCCTGCAGGTATCGACGGGCCATTTAACCTCTATGTCGGGCAGGACGATAAACAAGCCACTAGCTATATACTGCACTTTGTTGAGTCAGGTCTTGGGCTTCCAGATAGAGACTATTACAGTGACAAGTCAGACCGCGGCCAAGACATACTCGCTCGCTATCAGCAGTATCTAGCAGAGCTACTCACACTTGCTAAGCAAGACCAGCCGGGTGTTGCCGCTCAGCGTATTTTGGCCCTAGAAAGCCGCCTCGCCGGCCATCAGTGGGACAAAGTCGATAACCGAGATGCAGACAAACGCTACAACAAACTATCGGGGGTTGAGTTTGAAGACCTGCTATCGGCATTTGATATAGAGCGCTATATGGTGGGAATCGGCGTACCGCTTCCGGATTATGTAATTATTGGCCAGCCCAGCTATCTATCCGCACTGAACGGTCTATTTAGAGAAGTTGAACTGGCGGCGTGGAAAGATTATCTACGCGCCAAAGTCCTCTCTAGTTACGCTAATTATCTGCCTCAACAATTTGTCGATGCACACTTCGATTTTTACTCCAAGTTTCTCTATGGTCGGGAAGAGCAGCAGCCAAGATGGCGCAAGGCGATAAGTTCTATCAATGGCAATATTGGCGAACTCCTAGGACAACTCTATGTGGCCAAGCATTTTGCCCCTGAGTCAAAAGCGCGTATGGTGACCATGGTGGATAATTTGATTGCCGCCTATGCCGAATCGATCAAGAAGCTAGACTGGATGAGTGATGCAACCAAACAACAATCGCTGGTCAAGCTGTCTAAATTCACCCCTAAGATTGGTTACCCAGATACCTGGAAAGACTATACAGCGCTGACAATAAAATCAGATGAATTAGCCGGAAACATCAAACGGGCACGCACCTTCGGCCACGATCAAAATATGGCCAAACTAGGTGCTCCAATAGATCGTGACGAATGGTTTATGGCGCCACAAGAAGTAAACGCCTACTACAACCCTGGCCTTAATGAGATCGTCTTTCCGGCTGCCTATTTGCAAGCACCGAACTTTATACCAGAGGCTGAGGATGCCTATAACTATGGCACTATTGGTTCAACTATCGGCCACGAAATTGGGCATGGTTTTGACGATCAGGGTAGCAAGTACGATGGCGATGGCAATCTAGTAAGCTGGTGGACAGATGCAGATAGGGAAAGATTTGAAATACGCACCAATGGCCTAGTGGAGCAATTCAGTAAGTTCGAAGCACTCCCAGGATTGTTTGTTAATGGCGAACTGACACTGGGTGAGAATATAGGGGATTTAGGCGGCACGAGTATCGCCCTGAAGGCTTACCGCATGTCACTAGAGGGAAGGGCTTCCCCAGTAATAGATGGCTTCACAGGAGAACAGCGCTTCTTCCTGGGTAACGCACAGTCCAGCCGAATTAAGTGGCGCGACCAGATACTGGAGATTATTGTTAGAACTGATCCCCACTCCCCTGATGTCTATCGCATCAATGGGGTATTCCCCAATATGCCTGACTTTTATCGAACCTATGATGTGCAACCGGGGGATGGTTTATTCTTACCTGAGAACCAGCGGGTTAAAATCTGGTAGGCCTAGAGTCCTAAGCTTGCCGCAATCACCCGCGCTATTCTTCGGTCGGGTCTGGTAACTAAAAAAAAGGGGACGAAAAAAAACCGGACACTTATTCAGGGTCCGGTTTTTTTTGAGCGAAGATTAAGCTTATTCGCCAGTAGTCTCTGTAACATCAGCCATATCGTTCGCTGCACGGTCTACCAATTCAACGTAGGCCATAGGTGCGTTATCGCCAGTACGGTTACCGCACTTTAGAATACGAACATATCCACCTGGACGCTCGAGAAAACGTGGGCCCAGATCGGTGAAGAGCTTGCCGACTGTTGCTTTGTTACGCAGACGATCAAAAGCTAGGCGACGGTTAGCGACGCTGTCTTCTTTAGCAAGAGTGATGAACGGCTCTGCAAAACGACGGAGCTCTTTAGCTTTGGGCAGAGTGGTCTTAATCAACTCGTGCTCAACCAATGAAGCAGTCATGTTGCGGAACATAGCTCTCTTGTGAGTGCCGGTCTTGTTTAGCTTGCGGCCACTGTAGCGATGACGCATGTTCTTATTCCTTAATTCGTTGCTTTCTCAGCAATGATGTATGCCAACTTGTTATTAAACGATCTCTAAATTCGATTAAACCAGCTCGCGTTCACTTTTCAGACTGGCTGGTGGCCAGTTCTCAAGGCGCATGCCCAGAGAAAGACCGCGTGAAGCCAAGACATCTTTAATTTCAGTCAGCGATTTCTTGCCGAGGTTTGGCGTCTTCAGCAACTCAACTTCTGTGCGCTGAATAAGATCACCAATATAGTAAATGCTCTCTGCTTTGAGACAGTTAGCTGAACGTACAGTCAGCTCAAGATCGTCAACCGGACGCAACAGGATTGGATCAATCTCTTCTTCTTTCTCTTCTGGCTCAGCAGCAGTTTCGCCTTCCAAGTTCACGAATACGGCCATCTGCTGTTGCAAGATAGTCGCGGCGCGACGGATAGACTCTTCTGGATCTATAGTGCCGTTGGTCTCTAGTTCAAGAACCAGCTTGTCGAGATCCGTACGGTTCTCAACACGGGCATTTTCGACACTGTAAGATACCTTGTGAATCGGGCTAAATGATGCGTCCAACTGCAGACGACCAATAGTGCGATTCTCTTCATCAGAGATTCTGGCATCAGACGGCTGGTAACCACGTCCACGCTCGATTCTCAGCTGAATATTCAAAGTACACTTATCAGAGATAGTAGCAATCACGTGATCTGGGTTGATAACTTCAACGTGGCTATCAACTTCGATATCCCCGGCGGTTACAACACAGGGACCTTTCACGCTCAGCGATACGGTGGTCTCATCACGACCTTCCATCACGACTGCCACACCCTTAAGGTTCAGCAGGATACCCATAACATCTTCATGGACACCTTCAATCGCGCTGTACTCGTGCTCTACACCTTCAATCTCAACTTCAACAATGGCACAGCCAGACATTGAAGAGAGCAAAATGCGACGTAGCGCATTACCCAAGGTGTGTCCGAATCCACGCTCGAGCGGCTCCAAAACAACCTTGGCATGAGTAGGGCTGTAAGACGTGACGTCAATATTGCGTGGCGTCAGAAATTCATTCGCAGAATTTTGCATATTTTTACCCGTGTGATCTCAAAAATTACTTCGAGTATAGTTCGACGATCAGGTTTTCGTTGATCTCGGCTGGCAGATCAGAGCGATCTGGATTGCGCGTAAACGTGCCTTCCATCTTGCTGCTATCTACATTCATCCATTCAACTTCACCACGTTGTGCAGCGAGCTGCAGAGCGGTTTGAACGCGTAACTGCTTTTTAGACTTCTCACGCAGACCAACAACATCACCTTCCTGAACTTTGAAAGAGGGAATATTGACCTTTTGACCGTTGACCACAATAGAGTTGTGAGCAACAAGCTGGCGCGATTCGGCACGAGTAGCACCAAAGCCCATACGATATACAACATTGTCAAGACGGCGTTCCAGCAGAGTTAACAGATTTTCACCTGTGTTACCCTTCTGACGCGCAGCATCTCTGTAGTAGTTGCGGAACTGCTTTTCCAATACACCGTAGATACGACGTACTTTCTGCTTTTCACGCAGCTGAACACCGTAGTCAGATAAACGACCGCGACGCTGACCATGCTGGCCAGGTGCGCTATCTGCACGACATTTAGATTCTAGAGGTCGAACGCCACTCTTGAGGAACAAATCTGTTCCTTCACGGCGTGATAATTTACAAGTTGGTCCAAGATATCTAGCCATTCTCTTTCTCTCTTACACGCGACGCTTTTTGGGTGGACGACAGCCGTTGTGTGGCACAGGCGTCACATCCGTAATATTGGTGATCTTATAACCGGCATTGTTAAGTGCACGGACCGCTGATTCGCGACCGGGGCCTGGGCCCTTGACTTGAACATCGAGGTTTTTCAAACCATAGTCTTTTGCTGCTTCGCCGGCTCGCTCTGCTGCAACCTGAGCAGCGAAAGGAGTACTCTTACGAGAACCACGGAAGCCAGAACCACCGGAGGTAGCCCACGAAAGTGCGTTGCCCTGACGGTCAGTAATAGTAACGATGGTGTTGTTAAAAGACGCATAAATATGCGCAACACCGTCGATTACTGTCTTCTTGACCTTTTTACGGGTGGTCTTAGTTGCTGATTTTGCCATTACCGTTCCTAGGAATTATCTTTTAATGGGACGACGCGGCCCTTTACGGGTGCGTGCGTTCGTCTTAGTACGCTGTCCACGTACAGGCAAATTCCGACGGTGACGAAGGCCGCGATAGCAACCCAAATCCATCAGACGCTTGATATTCATGCTATTTTCTCTGCGCAGGTCACCTTCAACTTCGTTGGTTCCTACAGCAGCACGCAACAAATCGAGTTGCGCTTCATCTAATGCAGCGATCTTTGTGTCTTCTGCAATGCCCACATCCGCACAGATCTTTCTGGCGGTAGGACGACCAATACCAAACACGTAAGTCAGTGAGATCACTGCGTGCTTGTTATCAGGAATGTTGACACCGGCAATACGGGCCATTCACATTACTCCACTTATACTAGGGTTTTATCAGTACTAACACACCTGACGCGTACTGCGAAAAGGCGCGGTAGAATACCGATAGATCTACCAAAAATCAACCAGATTATCCCTGGCGCTGTTTATGACGCGGCTCAACACTACAGATAACACGAACCACACCTTTACGGCGGACAACTTTACAATTTCGGCAAATCTTTTTAACCGATGCACGTACTTTCACGCCATCACCTCTTTATTTACGGCCAACATTTTTAAGGTTGGCCTTCTTCATCAGCGAATCATACTGCTGCGACATTAGATGTGACTGCACTTGAGCCATAAAATCCATTGACACAACAACCGCAATCAATAGTGATGTACCGCCTAAGTAGAAAGGCACATTGAAGTACACATTCAGGAACTGAGGCATCAAACAAATCAGGGTGATATAAATACCGCCGATCAATGTTAAACGTGTAGTCACACTATCGATATATTTTGCGGTGTGCTCTCCAGGACGAATCCCAGGTAAATAAGCACCACCTTTTTTCAAGTTATCAGCCACTTCTCTAGGGTTGTACATCAACGCCGTATAGAAGAAGCTGAAGAAAATAATCAAGCTCGAGAACATCAACACGTAGAGTGGTTGTCCTGGGCCTATCAGTAACGAAATATCCTGCAACCAATCGGGTGCATTGCTTGCGGAACCAAACCACTGACTAATAGAAGCTGGGAATAACAGCAAGCTACTGGCAAAAATTGCCGGAATAACACCCGCCATGTTTACCTTAAGTGGCAGATGAGAACTCTGTGCGTTGTAAGCCTGACGACCCTGACGCTGAGCGTAGTTAACCGTCAAACGACGCTGGCCACGCTCAATAAAGACTACAAAGTAGACCACGGCCACGGCTATCAGGAGCACAAAGACCAAGATCAACGAATCCAACTCACCCTGCTTAGCCGACTCAAGAGCCTGACCTATTGCACCGGGGATGCCTGCAACTATGCCGGCGAATATAAGCATCGAGATACCGTTACCTATACCGCGCTCGGTGATCTGCTCACCTAGCCACATCAAAAATACTGCGCCAGCGACCAGTGAGGAAATCGCAACCATGTAGAACATGGTGTTAACTTCGTAGGCAAGACCCTGTGAAGCGAAGCCGACTGCCATCGCTGTACCCTGAATCAGGGCCAAGAACACTGTGCCGTATCTGGTGTACTGATTAATCTTGCGGCGACCGCTGTCGCCTTCTTTCTTTAACTGCTCTAACGCAGGTACTGTCGCTGACAGCAGCTGCATAATAATCGAGGCCGAGATGTAGGGCATAACACCCAGAGCCAAAATACTCATTCTCTCAAGCGCGCCACCAGAGAACATATTAAACAGACCAAGGTATGTGCCCTGATTCTGAGTAAACAGTTCCGCTAGACGATCCGGATCAAATCCTGGAACGGGAATATGCGTACCAATGCGATAAATGATAATCGCTGCAAACAAAAAACGAAGGCGAGCCCACAGCTCGCCTAAACCTTTAGTGTTGCCTGCTGGCATATTTCCCGGCTTCGACATTATTAAACTTCTACCTTTCCGCCAGCAGCTTCAATAGCGGCAACAGCGCCTTTAGTGGCTCCAATGCCCTGCAGTGTTACAGCTTTAGTAACCTCACCTGATGCAAATACTTTTGCACGGGTGATGCTGCAGTTGATCAAACCAGCTGCACGCAAGCTATCGATAGTGACAACGCCACCTTCAACCTTGTCGAGCTCAGAAAGACGGATCTCTGCAGTCACTGCAGCCAAGCGTGACGTAAAGCCATACTTAGGAAGACGCTTCTGTAAAGGCATCTGACCACCTTCAAAACCAGGGCGGATTCCGCCACCAGAGCGTGCTTTCTGACCTTTGTGACCACGGCCACCAGTCTTGCCAATTCCACTACCAATACCGCGACCGGCGCGTTTGGCTTCTTTAATTCGGCCCGGTGCTGGGCTAAGAGTGTTCAGACGCATCTTAAGCTTCCTCAACCTGCAACAAATAGTGAACTTTATTAATCATGCCACGCACTGACGGAGTATCTTCTACTTCAACAGTGTGACCGATCCGACGCAGACCCAAACCAGACACACAGGCTTTGTGGTTCTGTAAACGACCGATGACACTCTTGGTCTGGGTTACTTTAATTTTTTTCAATTTAGCTTTTGCCATGATCTACTTCCAATAACTGACGCTATATTAGCGGTCACTTAGTTGAGGATTTCTTCTACAGACTTGCCACGCTTCGCTGCAACATCATCCGGTGATTTCATATCGCGCAGCGCTTTAAAGGTAGCGCGAACCACGTTTACCGGGTTAGTTGATCCGTAGCACTTAGCCAGTACATTCTGTACACCGGCCAGTTCCAATACGGAGCGCATTGCGCCACCGGCAATAACACCAGTACCGTCTGAGGCTGGCTGCATGTAAATCTTAGATGCAGCGTGAATGCCTTTGGTCGGATACTGAATAGTGTTGCCATCGAGAGCAACGTCAATCATGTTGCGACGAGCAGATTCCATTGCCTTCTGAATCGCCTGGGGCACTTCACGCGCCTTGCCACGACCGAAGCCAACTTTACCATTGCCATCACCAACAACAGTCAGTGCAGTAAAAGCAAAAATACGTCCACCTTTAACCGTCTTAGCAACACGGTTAACCTGAACCAGCTTCTCCATCATTCCTTCAGCTGCATCTTTCTGATCTGTAAGAGCCATATCTTCTACCTATTAAAATTCGAGGCCGGCTTCACGCGCGGCGTCAGCCAGTGCTTTTACACGGCCATGGTATTTGAAGCCACTGCGGTCAAAAGCCACTTTAGTGACACCCGCAGCAACGGCGCGCTCGGCAACCAACTTGCCAACAGCTGTAGCGGCATCTGTATTACCAGTGCTGCCACTGCGCAGATCTTTCTCCAGCGTGGAGGCAGTCGCTAAAACGCGGTCACCTTCGGCGGCGATAACCTGTGCATAAATATGACGTGGAGTCCTATTAATGCATAGACGGTTAGCACCTAATTCGCGGATCTTCATGCGTACGCGCTTAGCGCGACGCTGACGTGATACTTTCTTATCGCTCATCGTATTACCCTATTACTTCTTCTTGGCCTCTTTGCGTCTTACGTGCTCACCGGAGATTCTAACTCCCTTACCTTTGTAAGGCTCTGGTGGACGGAAGGCGCGGATTTCAGCTGCGGCTTGACCCAGCATCTGCTTATCCGAGGATTTAAGTAAAATTTCAGTCTGGCTTGGCGTCTCAGCCGACACACCCTGTGGCAAGTCATACACCACTGGATGAGAAAAACCTAGGGTCAGATTAATCTTGTTACCCTGAACCTGTGCTCGATAACCAACACCGATCAAATCAAGCTTCTTTTCAAAACCTGTCGAAACACCAGTCACCATGTTGCTAACCAACGCTCTGGTAGTACCAGACATAGCGCGAGAGAACTTGGCACTTGAACGAGCCGAGAACTTAAGTACGTTCTCGTCCTGCACAATCTCAACTTCTGGATTGATTGGCATCGCTAACGAGCCGATCTTTCCTTTGACTGTTATTTCAGAGCCGGCGATGGTTACTTGAACACCACTGGGCAGCTCTATTGGATTATTTGCAACTCTAGACATCTCGTTTTCCTATCAGAATACGGTGCAAAGCACTTCACCGCCGATACCGGCAGCGCGGGCCGCGCGATCAGTCATCACACCTTTACTGGTGGAGACTATGGCAATACCCAAACCACTGCGAACCTTAACAATGTCCGAGCTACCCTTGTACTGGCGTAAGCCTGGCTTGCTAATGCGTGTTAATTCTTCGATTACTGCCTTGCCTTCGAAATACTTAAGCGCAACTGTCATAGTCGGCTTAACTTCATCGGTCACAGAGAACCCTTCGATGTAACCTTCCTCTTGCAAAACTTTAGCGACTGACGCTTTAAGCTTTGAAGCAGGCATTGACACTTCTGGGTGACTGCGATGATGCGCATTGCGAATGCGAGTCAACATATCGGATAAAGGATCTTGCATACTCATAACGTTTGGCTCCTCAAACTTACCAGCTGGATTTAACCAGGCCAGGAATCTCACCGCGCATAGCTGACTCGCGCAGTTTGTTTCGGCACAGGCCAAACTTTCGGTAGACACCGTGTGGACGGCCAGTAACTCTGCAGCGATTACGCTGACGAACTGGGCTCGCATCACGCGGCAACTTTTGCAAACTAACTTGCGCGTTCCAACGATCTTCGTCAGACGCATTCACATCACTAATAACCGCTTTAATAGCAGCTCGCTTCTCAGCGAATTTAGCAACTGTTTTGGTGCGCTTATGCTCGCGCTGAACCATAGATTCTTTTGCCATTTACCTACAACCTCAACTTTTCAGCGGGAAGTTAAAGGCGCGCAGTAGAGCACGGCCTTCATCGTCGTTTCGAGCGGTAGTCGTGATAGTGATATCAAGACCACGCAACTTATCAATTTTTTCGTAATCGATCTCAGGGAAGATGATTTGCTCACTCACACCCATAGAGAAGTTACCGCGCCCATCAAACTGCTTTGGGCTAATGCCGCGGAAGTCACGAATACGTGGAATAGCAATACCAACCAAACGCTCAAGGAACTCATACATACGATCAGCACGCAGTGTTACCTTGGTACCAATGGGCCAGCCCTGACGGACTTTAAATCCAGCAATCGACTTGCGCGCATTGTTGATCACTGGCTTTTGAGCCGCAATCAGAGTTAAGTCAGCAACCGCATTCTCAAGTGACTTCTTGTCACCGATAGCTTCACCAACACCCATGTTTAGGGTGATCTTGGTGATGCGCGGAATCTCCATCACGTTAGCCAGCCCGAGCTCTTTTTGCAGCTTCGGTGCCAACTCGTTCTTGTATAATTCTTTAAGCCTTGCCATTTCGATTACCTATTTCCTAAGCGTCTACGGGTTCGCCGCTAGACTTGAAGATACGAATCTTCTTGTTATCTTCCAGAATCTTAAAGCCAACACGATCTGCTTTATTAGTCGCACCATTAAAGAGGGCTACATTCGAACCCTGAATTGGAGCTTCTTTCTCAATAATCCCACCGGCAATACCCGCCTGAGGATTTGGCTTCTGATGCTTTTTAATCATCTGAATACCAGATACTAATAAGCGACCATTGTCCAAAACTTTCAGGACCTTACCGCGCTTACCTTTATCTTTGCCAGCAACAACAATTACTTCGTCATCGCGCTTAATTTTGAGCATTGCCATTTCTAAATCCTCGCTTACAGCACTTCAGGTGCTAGGGAGATAATTCGCATAAACTTCTCAGTGCGAAGTTCACGAGTTACCGGCCCAAAAATACGTGTGCCAATGGGCGCCAGGTTGGCATTCAACAATACAGCTGCATTGTCATCGAACTTGATCAAGCTGCCATCCTGCCTACGCAAACCTTTCTTAGTGCGCACAACAACCGCACTCATTACTTGGCCTTTCTTTACCTTGCCACGTGGAATCGCTTCCTTAACAGTGACCTTAATAACATCACCAACACGAGCATATCGACGGTGTGAACCACCCAGTACTTTGATACACATAACGCGACGTGCACCGCTGTTGTCTGCTACATCAAGATAACTTTCTGTTTGAATCATTTTCTTACTCCGAACCCTTTACTGCCCACAGGCTTAGCCCGCTACAGCACGCTCGTCAATATTGACCAGTGTCCACGCCTTGTCCTTAGATACAGGACGGCACTCTGCGATTGTTACTAAATCGCCTGTTCGCGCACCATTTTCTTCATCGTGCGCTTTAATCTTTGTCGACTTGGTCAAGAACTTCCCGTAGACCGGGTGCTTGACACGTCGCTCAACCAAGACGGTTACAGTCTTGTCCATCTTGTCACTGACAATACGACCAGTCAGAGTACGCGAGCTAGCTTTTAATTCAGACATCGTTATACCCCTGCCTTTTGCTTAAGCATTGTCTTGATGCGCGCAATGTTGCGACGCGTCTGCTTAACTTTGTGACTCTCGTTTAACTGACCAGTGGACAACTGCATACGCAGATTAAACTGCTGCTTGAGCTCGCCAATCAACGCGGCCTCTAGCTCTTCACTTGTCTTTTCACGCAATTCGTTAGCTTTCATCTTCACATCACCGTTCGTCTAACAAAGGTGGTTGCGATCGGCAACTTGGCCGCAGCAAGAGCAAAGGCTTCACGCGCAATCTCTTCACTAACACCTTCCATTTCATAAAGAACTTTGCCTGGCTGGATCAATGCAACCCAGTACTCGACATTACCCTTACCTTTACCCATTCGAACTTCAAGCGGCTTGTTGGTAATCGGCTTATCTGGAAAAACTCGAATCCAAATTTTGCCGCCACGCTTGATGTGACGGGTCATTGCACGACGAGCGGCTTCGATTTGACGCGCAGTCAAACGTCCGCGGCCAGAGGCTTTTAAACCGAACTCGCCAAAGCTGACCTTGCTGCCGCGGTGCGCCAAGCCACGATTACGGCCTTTGTGCATCTTGCGGAATTTTGTACGTTTTGGTTGCAGCATTTCGCTTTACCCTTGTCGCTTGTTTCTTGTGTCTTGCTTCTTGGCAGGCGCTTTCTCAGCTTCCTCACCACCCAAAACTTCACCTTTGAAGATCCAAACCTTTACGCCAATAATGCCGTAAGTGGTATTGCCTTCAGCAGCTGCATAATCGATATCCGCACGCAACGTGTGCAGTGGAACCCGACCTTCGCGATACCATTCAGAGCGTGCAATCTCTGCACCACCCAAACGCCCACCGACTTGAATTTTGACGCCCAGTGCACCACCGCGCATTGCGTTTTGTACTGCACGCTTCATGGCACGACGGAACATAACCCGACGCTCTAACTGTTGAGCGACGTTCTGTGCAACCAGGTTCGCATCCAGATCGGGCTTGCGAATCTCTTCAATATTGATCGTGACAGGACAGCCCATCTTATTACCGATCTCATTGCGCAGCTTCTCAACATCTTCGCCTTTCTTACCGATAACGATACCTGGGCGCGCAGTGTGAATAGTAATGCGTGCACTGTCAGATGGACGTTCGATATCGACGCGACTAACAGAAGCATGTGCCAATCTTTTACGAATGAACTCTCGCACAGTCAAGTCCTGATGGAGCTTGTCCGCGTAGTCCTTATTACCCGCATACCACGTTGAAGTATGTTTTTTAACAATACCTAAACGGATGCCAGTTGGATGTACTTTTTGACCCATGGAATGGTCTCCTGAACCTAATTCTACTTTTCAGCGACTTTTACAGTGATGTGACAACTGCGCTTAAGAATTCTATCTGCACGACCTTTAGCTCGTGGCCTAATGCGCTTCATAGTCATGCCTTCGTCGACAAAGATCGTCGATACCTTCAGCTCGTCTACATCTGCACCATCGTTATGCTCAGCGTTGGCAATTGCCGACTCAAGCACCTTTTTAATAATATCCGCGCCTTTTTTGCTGCTGAATTGCAAAATATCTAATGCACTTTCAACTGACTTGCCACGAATTTGATCGGCGACCAGACGCGCTTTCTGCGCGGACATCTTGGCCCCTCTTAACTTTGCTTGTACTTCCACAGTCATAACCTCTTCGCTTAACGCTTGGCTTTTTTATCCGCCACGTGACCCTTGTAGGTACGTGTTGGAGAAAATTCACCCAGCTTATGGCCAACCATTTCTTCGTTGACTAAAACAGGAATATGTTGGCGACCGTTGTGGACAGCGATCGTCAGACCAACCATGTCCGGTAAGATCATCGAACGACGCGACCAAGTTTTAATTGGGCGACGGTCGTTTGCTGCAGCCGCAACCTCAACCTTCTTCGCGAGATGAAGGTCGATGAATGGTCCTTTCTTTAGAGAGCGTGGCACGTTTGCTTTCCTCTTCTATTCTGTTTTGGTCAGCGCTTATTTGCGGCGACGAATAATGTATTTATCAGTGCGCTTGTTCTTGCGCGTCTTATAACCTTTGGTCGGCATACCCCAAGGCGATACCGGATGACGGCCACCTGAAGTACGTCCCTCACCACCACCATGCGGGTGATCGACTGGGTTCATCGCTACACCGCGAACGGTTGGGCGAATACCACGCCAGCGAGATGCGCCAGCCTTACCCAATGAGCGAAGACTGTGCTCACTGTTACAAACTTCGCCTAGAGTTGCGCGACAACCGACTGGCAATTTGCGCATCTCGCCACTGCGTAAACGCACTGTGGCATAGCTAGCATCACGAGCAACTAACTGAACTGAAGCGGCAGCACTACGTGCAATCTGTGCACCTTTGCCTGGCTTCATCTCAACACAGTGTACTGTGGAGCCGACTGGAATCTTCAACAGCGGAAGAGTGTTACCGACTTTAATCGGAGAATCTTCACCTGACTGAACTGTATCGCCAGCAGAGACACCTTTAGGAGCAATAATGTAACGACGCTCACCATCGGCATAACATAACAGTGCAATGTGTGCGCTGCGGTTTGGATCGTACTCTAAACGCTCAACTGTCGCCGGAATGCCATCTTTGTTGCGCTTGAAGTCAACAATACGGTAATGCTGCTTATGACCACCACCAATGTGACGCACGGTAATGCGACCACTGCTGTTACGTCCACCGCTTCTTTTCTTCGGCGCCAACAAAGGACCATATGGCGCGCCCTTGTGCAAATCCGGAGTTACAACGCTTACTACAAAGCGACGACCCGGAGATGTTGGTTTTCTCTTAATAACTGCCATGACTAAACCCTTATTCCGCTACTGCAAAGTCAATGTCTTGACCTTCAGCAAGACGAACATACGCCTTTTTCCAGTCACTGCGACGGCCAACACCAGTTCTGGTGCGACGCGTCTTACCCTTGACGTTGACCACTCGAACATCATCAACCTGAACCTCAAACAACTGCTCTACAGCACGCTTGACTTCCAGCTTGGTGGAATCGGTAGCAACTTTAAACACGATCTGGGTTGCTGCGCCTGATGCCATTGCTGATTTCTCAGTAATGTGTGGCCCTAACAACACTTTGAAGACTCTTTCTTGGTTCATGCCAGAATCTCCTCTAGTTTTTTCAGCGCTGGAACAGTTACCAACACCTTGTCAAAATTAATTAAGCTAACCGGGTCAACTGCAGCTGCGTCACGAACGTCAACCTTGTGCAGGTTGCGTGAAGCCAGGTATAAGTTCTCGCTGACTTCTTCTGTAACAATCATGACCTCAGTCAAACTGAATTCCTGAAGCTTAGCGATCAGAAGCTTAGTCTTAGGTACGTCGATACCAAACTCTTCAACGACTATAAGACGATCCTGACGAGCCAACTCAGAAACGATAGAACGCATCGCAGCGCGATACATCTTACGGTTCAGTTTCTGGCTGTGATCCTGAGGGGTAGCAGCAAATGTTACACCGCCCCCGCGCCAGATTGGGCTGCGGATAGTACCAGCTCGCGCTCGGCCACTACCTTTCTGAGCGTGTGGCTTACGGCCACCACCAGAAACAGCTGAACGGTTTTTCTGAGCGCGAGTTCCCTGACGGGCACCGGCTAGAAAAGCTACTACAGTCTGGTGAACCAGATCCTGGTTGAACTCTGTTCCAAACGCTAACTCAGAAACTTCAACAGTTCCCTTATTACCTTTGGGTGTCGCAATTGCTAATTCCATGGACACTCCCCTTTAAGCCTTGACTGCCGGACGAACAACAACATTGCCGCCAGGCGCGCCAGGTACGGCACCCTTGATCAACAGCAAATTGCGCTCAGCATCGACACGTACAATTTCAAGATTTTGTGTAGTAACTTGCGCGTTACCCATTTGGCCGGCCATCTTCTTGCCTTTGAAGACCTTACCTGGTGATTGGTTTTGACCAATCGAGCCTGGCGCTCTGTGGGATAGCGAGTTACCGTGAGTAGCATCTTGCATGGCAAAGTTCCAACGCTTAACGCCGCCTTGGAAGCCCTTACCTTTAGAAGTACCAGTAACATCGACCATTTGACCAGCTTCGAAGCGCTCAACAGTAAGTGAACCACCTACCGCGAAATCGTCGCTGCTGCCTTCGGTACGAAATTCCCATTGACCACGACCTGCCTCTACACCAGCTTTGGCGTAGTGACCTGCTTGGGCCTTGCTTACTCGGGATGCTTTACGTGAACCAGTAGTAATCTGAATAGCTGAATAGCCATCAGTCTCTACCGACTTTATTTGGGTAACGTGATTAGGTGTCGCCTCGACTACAGTCACAGGGATAGATACACCATCTTCAGTGAATACTCGAGTCATGCCGCATTTGCGACCAACTATTCCTATACTCATTTTTTTAACCTCTTAAGTGTACGGGGCTGTTACCCGCTACGGCTGTCTATTTCAAGACATTACACTTTAGTGTTTGCCCGGCATTACTGCCGAACCGCTACAGTCGCAATCAGCTTAAGCTGATCTGTACCTCTACGCCTGCAGCAAGATTCAGTTTCATAAGCGCATCAACAGTCTTCTCTGTTGGCTCGACAATGTCGATCAAACGCTTGTGCGTGCGAATTTCGTACTGGTCGCGCGCATCCTTATTTACGTGTGGAGAGATAAGTATCGTGAACTTCTCTTTCCGAGTTGGCAGTGGGATTGGACCCCTAATCTGCGCACCTGTGCGCCGTGCCGTTTCAACGATTTCCTGTGTAGACGTATCGATCAATTTGTGATCAAACGCCTTGAGGCGAATCCTGATGCTTTGGTTTTGCATGGAATCGAAACTCCGCTATCTCTACTAAAACTTCGGGGTAAATAATTTCTAGCCCCGAAAAAGGAGCGCGAATTCTAGTGCCGCGCCCTGGGACTGTCAAGCTTATTTACACATGAAGCCAAATTAATTAAAAGCCCTAACTCAAAGCTTGCTGCCACTTTGACCAGGGGTCAAAAAAGGGGCCGTTAAGCCCCTTCTTACTACTCTTTACAACTTACTCGATGATCTTAGCTACAACACCAGCGCCAACAGTACGGCCGCCTTCACGAATTGCAAAACGAAGACCTTCTTCCATCGCAATCGGGTGAATCAACGTAACTTCCATCTGCACGTTGTCGCCTGGCATTACCATTTCAGTTCCCTCTGGCAATTCACATGCACCGGTTACATCCGTAGTACGGAAGTAGAACTGTGGACGGTAGCCTTTAAAGAATGGCGTATGACGACCACCTTCATCTTTAGACAGAACATAGATCTCTGAAGTGAACTTGGTGTGCGGCTTAACTGAACCCGGCTTGGCCAGTACCTGACCACGCTGAACTTCTTCACGCTTAGTACCACGCAACAGAACACCACAGTTCTCGCCAGCACGACCTTCGTCAAGCAGCTTGCGGAACATCTCAACACCAGTACAGGTAGTCTTGGCTGTGTCAGTGATACCGATAATTTCGATCTCTTCACCAACCTTAACAACACCACGCTCAATACGACCGGTTACAACAGTACCGCGACCAGCAATAGAGAATACATCTTCAATTGGCATCAGGAACGGCTGATCAACAGCGCGAACTGGCTCAGGGATGTAAGCATCCAGAGCTTCTACCAGCTTCTTAACGGCTGTAGTGCCCAGCTCGTTGTCATCGCGACCTTCCAACGCCATCAGCGCTGAACCAACAATGATTGGCGTGTCGTCGCCTGGGAACTCATAAAGATCAAGCAGCTCACGCAGCTCCATCTCAACCAGCTCTAACATTTCCAGGTACTCTTCAGATCCAAAGCCGCCACAATCTTCTGCAAGAAGGTCAGCTTTGTTGAGGAATACTAAAACGTAAGGTACACCGACCTGACGTGACAGCAGAATGTGTTCGCGTGTCTGCGGCATTGGGCCGTCAGTTGCGCCACATACCAGGATTGCGCCGTCCATCTGGGCAGCACCGGTGATCATGTTTTTAACATAATCGGCGTGACCTGGGCAGTCTACGTGTGCGTAGTGACGATCCGGGGAATCATACTCAACGTGCGCTGTTGAGATTGTGATGCCGCGCTCGCGCTCTTCTGGGGCGTTATCAATCTGATCAAAGGCTTTCATTTCGCCGCCCCAAACTTCTGCACAGACGCGGGTCATTGCAGCGGTCAAAGTAGTTTTACCATGATCGACGTGACCAATGGTGCCTACGTTGACGTGCGGCTTATTTCTTTCAAATTTTTCTTTTGCCATCTCAATGTCTCCTCAGCAGGCATTTAACATTAAATTTTGTAATTTTGGACGCTTTATAAGTCCCGCTAATCGGAGCTATGCGCAAGGGACGCCATCTTATACTGCGAATTCCAAGAGTCAACGCCCGAGAAGCGTAATTTGATGATTTTTTTGCATATGCCAGTCTTTTTGGCAGATATTCGAGGATTTTCAAGCCACAGAAGCCTAATCTTTGATGTTTTACACTGATGACCTACTTTAATTGCGCATTTTTCTCTGTAATTGAATCAATATCCTGTATACTCGCGCGCGTTTTTGACCTATATAACAAGCCATTTTAATCGAGCACTCTCATGACTGATCTATCCCTCTACAGAAATATTGGTATCTTTGCCCACGTTGATGCAGGCAAGACAACTACTACTGAACGAATCCTGAAGCTGACAGGTAAAATTCACAAAACCGGTGAAGTTCATGATGGCGCAGCCACCACTGACTTTATGGAACAGGAACAGGAACGCGGCATTACTATTCAGTCTGCTGCTACCACATGTTTTTGGAGAGATCACCGCTTTAATATTATCGATACTCCAGGGCACGTTGACTTCACTGTTGAAGTTTACCGCTCACTGAAAGTGTTGGACGGAGGCGTTGGTGTTTTCTGTGGGTCTGGCGGCGTTGAGCCTCAGTCTGAGACCAACTGGCGCTACGCCAACGAGTCCGAAGTTGCTCGAGTAATCTTTGTTAACAAACTCGATCGCATGGGAGCTGACTTCCTGCGTGTTGTTGGCCAAGTTAAAAATGTTCTGGGTGCCAACCCATTGGTTATGTGCCTGCCAATCGGTGTTGAAGAGAATTTCATTGGTTTGGTAGACCTACTTGAGCGTAAAGCTTATGTATGGGATGACTCTGGCCTTCCCGAGAATTTCGAAATTGTCGATATTCCTGCCGATATGGTCGATCTGGTTGAAGAGTACCGCGAGATGATGATTGAAACTGCTCTCGAGCAGGACGATGATCTCTTAATGGCCTATATGGAAGGCGAAGAGCCGGCTATCGACGACATCAAGCGCTGTATCCGTAAAGGTACTATCGCTCTGGACTTCTTCCCCACTTACTGTGGTTCGGCATTTAAGAACAAAGGCGTGCAGATGGTACTCGATGCTGTTGTCGACTATCTGCCTTGTCCAACCGACGTTGAGCCACAGCCGTTGACTGATGACGAAGGTGAAGACACTGGCGAACGCGCTATAGTTTCTATCGATGAGTCACTGAAGGCATTGGCCTTTAAAATTATGGATGATCGCTTTGGCGCTCTGACATTTGTTCGCATCTACTCCGGCGTTATTAACAAGGGTGACACCATCCTTAACTCCTTTACCGGCAAGACCGAGCGTATCGGCCGCATGGTTGAGATGCACGCAGATGATCGCAACGAGATCAGCCGCGCGCAGGCTGGTGATATTATCGCCATCGTCGGCATGAAGAATGTTCAGACCGGCCACACTCTCTGTGATCCCAAGCACCCAGTTACACTGGAAGCGATGATCTTCCCAGAGCCGGTTATCTCTATTGCTGTTAAGCCTAAAGATAAGGGCGGCTCTGAAAAGATGGGTGTTGCGATCGGCAAGATGATTGCTGAAGATCCTTCTTTCCGCGTTGAGACCGACGAAGACTCTGGCGAGACCATCCTTAAAGGTATGGGTGAATTACACTTGGATATTAAAGTGGATATCCTTAACCGTACTTACGGTGTTGATTTGATCGTTGGACAGCCACAGGTTGCTTATCGCGAAACAATCACTCAGCCGCTTGAGGACAGCTACACACACAAGAAGCAGTCTGGTGGTTCTGGTCAGTTCGGTAAAATTGATTACCGCATCAAGCCCGGCGAGCCAGGTTCAGGCTTTACCTTCAGCTCAGTAGTTGTTGGTGGTAACGTTCCTAAGGAATTCTTCCCAGCAATTGAGAAGGGCTTTAAAGGCATGATGGACGAAGGTCCATTGGCTGGCTATCCCGTTCTCGATGTTGAAGTTGAGCTTTACGATGGTGGCTTCCACGCAGTTGACTCCTCGGCAGTTGCCTTCGAAATCGCTGCTAAAGGCGCTTTCCGTCAATCCATGCCGAAAGCGGGCCCACAGATCATTGAGCCAATCATGAAAGTCGACGTTTACACGCCGGAAGATCATGTTGGTGATGTTATTGGTGACTTGAACCGTCGCCGTGGCATGATCAAGGATCAGGAAGCGGGTGTTACCGGTGTTCGCATTAAGGCAGACGTTCCACTGTCTGAAATGTTTGGTTATATCGGTAGTCTGCGTACCATGACTTCTGGCCGCGGTCAGTTCTCAATGGAATTCGCACACTACATGCCTTGCCCACAGAACATCGCCAATGATGTTATTGCTGAAGCTAAGGCACTTAAAGAAGCCAAGTAATTTACTTTCTTTAAGACCTAAAAAACCCCGCTGGTGCAAGCCAGCGGGGTTTTTTATTGTTTCGACTTTAGAGCATCAACTATATACAGAGCCCTCAGCTCATTAAGAGCCCTCAGCGCACAAAGAGCCTCTAGCCCAAATTCTTAGTCATAATCGCCGCAGCCACCGCCTTCGGTGCTTCAGCATAGCGATCAAATTCCATTGTGAACGTAGCACGGCCCTGAGTGGCCGAACGCAGATCGGTGGCATAGCCAAACATTTCTGCCAGCGGGACTTCAGCGTCAATCACCTTGCCCATGGGGGTATCCGACATACCCAGAATCATGCCGCGACGGCGATTCAAGTCACCGACCACATCACCCATATTTGCCTCAGGAGTAACCACCTCAACTTTCATCATTGGCTCTAGCAATACAGCGCCACCTTGGTCTTTAAGGTCTCTGGTAGCCAGCGAGCCAGCGATCTTAAATGCCACTTCTGATGAATCCACATCATGATAGGAGCCGTCATAGAGTGTGGCCTTGACACCCAACAGTGGATAGCCAGCCAGTACGCCGTTCTGCATCTGTTCTGAGATGCCTTTTTCAATCGCCGGGATATATTCCTTGGGAACCGTTCCGCCGACAATTTCATTAACAAATTCCAGTCCTTCAGCACTGGGATCTTCAGCGGGCTCAAATTTCAGACACACATGGCCATATTGACCACGGCCACCGGACTGACGAATAAACTTGCCTTCGATATCACAGTGCTTGGTAATGGTTTCTCGGTAAGCCACCTGAGGCTGACCAATATTGGCCTCGACAGTAAACTCCCGACGCATGCGGTCAACCAGAATATCCAGATGCAACTCACCCATGCCGGAGATAATGGTTTGACCACTCTCCTGGTCAGTTTTCACCCTAAACGAGGGATCTTCCTGAGCCAATTTGCCCAGGGCCACGCCCATCTTGTCCTGATCAGCCTGAGTGCGCGGTTCCACTGCAACGGAAATAACCGGCTCCGGAAAGACCATCCGCTCAAGTATAATCTTGTCGCTCTCGGCACACAGCGTATCACCGGTAGTGGTATCTTTAAGACCAATGGCGGCGGCAATATCGCCAGCCAATACTTGTTTTATTTCTTCGCGACTGTTCGCGTGCATCTGCACCATACGCCCAATCCGCTCGCGCTTATTCTTGATTGAGTTGTACACCGCGGTGCCAGTCTCCAACTTGCCGGAGTAAACGCGCATAAAGGTCAAGGTGCCAACAAAGGGGTCAGTGGCAATCTTAAATGCCAAGGCAGCAAAAGGGGCATCATCGCTTGCTTCTCTTACACCTTGCTCGCCATTGTCCAGCTCACCTTCAATCGCTTTGACTTCGGTAGGTGATGGCAAGTACTCCACCACTGCATCTAGCACGCCCTGCACGCCTTTGTTCTTAAAGGCTGAACCGCCAAGCACCAGAACAATTTCATTGGCCAGGGTGCGCGCACGCAGGCCCTGCTTAATCTCTTCTTCAGTGAGGGGCTCGTCGTCTAAGTATTTGTCCATCAACGCTTCATTGGCTTCGGCGGCAGACTCAACAATAAACTCGTGCATCTCCTGACATTCGTCGAGCATGTCTTCGGGGATATCGGCATATTCAAATGTCATGCCTTGATCAGCATCATTCCAGTAGACGGCTTTCATTTTAACCAGATCCACTACGCCCTTAAATTCCTCTTCGGCACCAATGGTCATTTGCAGCGGCACAGGAATGGCACCCAGGCGCTCTTTAAGCTGGCTGACGACCGTCAAATAGTCGGCTCCAGCGCGGTCCATTTTGTTGACGAAGACCAGACGCGGAACTTCATATTTGTTCGCCTGACGCCATACGGTTTCAGTTTGCGGCTGTACCCCTGAAGAGGCGCAAAGTACGATTACAGCGCCGTCAAGGACACGCAGAGAGCGCTCAACTTCAATGGTGAAGTCAACGTGCCCCGGAGTGTCGATAATATTGATGCGATGATCTTGGAACTGTGCATTCATACCTTTCCAAAAACAGGTGGTCGCCGCAGAGGTGATGGTAATACCACGCTCCTGCTCTTGTTCCATCCAATCCATGGTTGCCGCGCCGTCGTGAACCTCACCGATTTTGTGCGAAAGGCCGGTATAGAAAAGCACTCGCTCGGTGGTGGTGGTTTTGCCGGCATCTACGTGAGCGCAGATTCCGATGTTGCGATAGCGACTGATGGGGGTTGCGCGAGACACAATATAATCCTCTAGGAGCTAATTACCGAATGGCTTATGAAAACTTGATCATTAAAAACGAAAAAAGGCGGCCATAACAGCCACCCTTTTTGCGTAAGATTACAAATAACAATAATCTTTTAGAAACGGAAGTGCGAGAACGCCTTGTTGGCTTCTGCCATACGGTGAACGTCTTCACGTTTCTTAACTGCTCCACCTTTACTTGCGGCTGCATCGATCAGCTCACCAGCAAGGCGTTGCGGCATGGACTTCTCACCGCGGTTACGAGCGTATTCTACCAACCAACGCATCGCCAGTGCAGTGCGTCGCGAGGGACGAACTTCGACTGGGACCTGGTAGGTTGCTCCACCAACACGGCGGGATTTAACTTCCACCATAGGTGCAACGTTGTCTAACGCTTCTTGGAACACTTCAACTGGATCTTTCTTGAGACGCTGCTCAACTAGATCAAGCGCTCCGTAAACAATCCGCTCAGCAACTGATTTCTTGCCGCTGACCATAACCATGTTCATAAACTTAGCTAGCGTGATATTTCCAAACTTAGGATCTGGCAGAATATCCCGCTTTGCCGCTATTCTTCTTCTTGGCATCGTTTTGCCCTTCTCTTCAGGTTTTTTCTAGGGATAGGCCCTAGCCTTACTTGGTTGTATTACCGATTCACACGCAAGTCGTCTTTCTGATACTAGCCTTTAGGGCGCTTAGTACCGTACTTTGAACGACGCTGTGAACGACCATTTACACCCGCTGTATCCAATGTGCCACGTACCGTATGGTAGCGAACACCTGGAAGATCTTTTACACGACCACCACGAATCAAGACAACGCTGTGCTCTTGCAGATTGTGACCTTCGCCGCCAATGTATGAAGTAACTTCAAAACCACTGGTTAAACGAACGCGACAAACTTTACGCAATGCAGAGTTTGGCTTCTTCGGAGTTGTTGTGTAAACACGGGTACATACACCACGGCGCTGCGGACAGGCCTGAAGTGCTGGTACGTCACTTTTACTGACTTTGCGTTTTCTCGGCTTACGAACCAACTGGTTGATCGTTGCCATGCAATTTTTCTCCAAAAATAAAAAATACCTTCTTATTGAAGGCCATACATTCCTTGAATCCTGCCGCTAACCCGACAATCAGATCCAAAAGGGAGCGGCATTCTAATTACCGCACATCCGGGAGTCAAGCGGGCATTCCCATTACCGCCTCAGTGCTCTGACCCTTGGGTCATCACACTGAGGGATAAACTATCCTGGGTGCCCGAAATATTCCCTTATTCTTTTGTTAAATCTCGATATTTAACGCTTCGCTCAAGGCCGCTTCGACATCAGCTGCAGTCATTGCAACTTCAGGCGCCGCTTCAGCTTCGCGAGTCTTGCGTCGCTGAGCGTGATAAGCCAAACCGGTTCCCGCAGGAATCAGTCGACCTACTACCACGTTCTCTTTCAGGCCGCGCAGCGGATCGGCTTTGCCGGTAACCGCAGCTTCGGTGAGCACTCGCGTGGTCTCCTGGAACGAGGCTGCCGAGATAAAGCTTTCGGTAGCCAACGAGGCTTTGGTAATACCAAGCAGCTGGCGATCAAACTTGACTGGCTGCAGCCCTTCTTGACGAAGGCGCTCATTCTCTGCCAGAACACGTCGGTACTCGACTTGCTCACCGCGGATCATGGTAGAGGAATCAGCCATATCGGTGATTTCAACTTTGCGCAACATCTGACGAATGATAACTTCAACGTGCTTATCATTAATCTTCACGCCCTGCAGACGGTAGACTTCCTGAATCTCATTGACAATGTACTTGGCCAGCTCACTGATGCCCTTAAGACGCAGGATATCGTGTGGAATTGGCGGTCCATCAGAGATGACTTCACCCTTCTCGACGTGCTCACCTTCAAACACACTCAGAGTACGCCACTTCGGGATCAGCTCTTCGTAGTGCAGCTTGCCGTTTGGCAATGGCTGACCATCGTCTGGAGTGATAACCAAGCGCAACTTGCCCTTAGTTTCTTTACCCAGAGTAACGGTACCGGTGATCTCGGCCAAGATGGCGGGATCTTTCGGCTTACGCGCTTCAAACAGATCGGCAACACGTGGCAGACCACCTGTAATATCCTTAGTACCACCAGAATCCTGTGGGATTCTTGCGATGATTTCACCGATATCAATGGTACTGCCGTCGACAATATTAATACTGGCGTTGGCAGGCAGAGGATAGTGCGCAGGAACGGTTGAGTTCGGGAAGTGCAACTCTTTACCTTTGCTGTCGCTCAGAGAGATCATTGGCTTCAGATCTTTACCAGCCGCTGGACGCTCGTTCGGGTTAATGATCGAGATACTGGTCAAACCGGTCATGTCGTCAGTTTGCTGACGAACACTTAAGCCCTCTTCCATTCCAGAGAAAGACGCTTTACCCGCTACTTCACTGACGATTGGGTGAGTGTGCGGATCCCAAGTTGCGATCACAGCACCGGCTTCCACTTTGGAACCGTCTTTAATCTTGATCAGAGCACCGTAAGGAAGCTTGTAACGCTCGCGCTCACGGCCGTTCTCATCGGCAATGGCCAGCTCACCAGAGCGAGACACTGCAATCAGGTTGCCGGACTTATTCTCAACAGTCTTGAGATTGATAAGACGGGCTACACCATTTTGCTTAACTTTGACGCTGTCCACTGCAGAGGCACGAGATGCCGCGCCACCAATGTGGAAGGTACGCATGGTCAGCTGTGTACCCGGCTCACCAATTGACTGAGCAGCAATAACACCGACTGCCTCGCCCTGGTTAACGCGATGTCCACGAGCCAGATCGCGACCGTAACAGGCGGAACAGATACCATGAGCAACTTCACAGGTAATCGGTGAGCGTACTGTGACCTCATCGATACTCATCTGCTCAATGCGCAACACCCAGTTTTCGTCAATCATAGTGCCGGCAGGTACAGCAATTTCATCGCTGCCCGGCTTGTTAACATCTTTGGCAACGACACGGCCGAGAATACGATCACCCAGAGTTTGGATAATATCGCCACCCTCAATGACCGGCGTCATCAACAGACCTGCAGTGGTACCACAGTCAACTTCCGTTACTACCACGTCCTGGGCAACATCAACCAGACGACGTGTCAGATAACCGGAGTTAGCTGTCTTAAGTGCTGTATCGGCTAGACCCTTACGCGCTCCGTGAGTAGAGATAAAGTACTGGAGTACGTTAAGACCTTCACGGAAGTTAGCGGTAATAGGTGTCTCGATGATCGAACCATCTGGACGCGCCATCAGACCACGCATACCCGCTAGCTGGCGAATCTGCGCCGGGCTACCACGAGCGCCAGAGTCGGCCATGATAAATACGGAGTTGAAGGAGTCTTGCTGCTCTTCTTCACCGTTTTTATTAATCACGCTCTCGGTACTAATACCTTTCATCATCGACTTGGCTACACGGTCATTGGCCTGAGACCAAATATCGATAACCTTGTTGTATTTTTCACCCTGAGTCACCAAACCAGAGGCAAACTGGCCTTCGATCTCACGGACCTGCTCATCAGCAGCAGCGATAATCTCGTGCTTGTCATCCGGAATAACGAAGTCGTTAACACCGATTGACGCGCCAGAGCGAGTCGAGAAGTTGAAACCGGTATACATCAGCTGATCAGCAAAGATAACCGTGTCCTTTAGGCCAACACGACGATAGCACTCGTTGATTACCAATGAGATGGCTTTCTTAACCATCGGCTTGTTGACCAGTTCGAATGGCAGACCCTTGGGCACAATCTGCCACAACAGGGCACGACCAACGGTAGTGTCAATAATCTTGGTTTCGTCAGTCTTCTCGCCTGTGACTTCATCCACAAGCACTTCATTGATACGTACTTTAATACGTGTCTGAAGCTCGACTTTGTCCGAGTAGTAGGCGCGAGAAACTTCGCTGCCATCGGCAAAGACCATGCCTTCGCCACGACCGTTTACCTTGTGGCGAGTCATGTAGTACAGACCTAAGACCACATCCTGAGAAGGAACAATAATCGGCTCTCCGGATGCGGGCGACAAAATATTGTTTGTCGACATCATCAGAGCGCGAGATTCCATCTGCGCTTCGATTGTCAGTGGAACGTGTACTGCCATCTGATCGCCATCGAAATCGGCGTTGTAGGCCGCACAAACCAATGGGTGCAATTGAATCGCTTTACCTTCAATCAATACTGGCTCGAATGCCTGAATACCGAGACGGTGAAGAGTCGGTGCACGGTTGAGCAGCACTGGATGCTCGCGAATAACATCTTCGAGAATATCCCAAACTACTGGCTCTTCACGCTCAACCATTTTCTTAGCCGCTTTGATCGTTGTGGCCAGGCCACGCAGTTCTAGCTTGCTAAAGATAAACGGCTTAAACAGTTCAAGTGCCATACGCTTGGGCAGACCACATTGATGCAGACGCAGAGCGGGACCAACAACGATCACCGAACGTCCAGAGTAATCAACACGCTTACCGAGCAAGTTCTGGCGGAAACGACCCTGCTTACCTTTAATCATATCGGCAAGTGACTTCAGAGGACGCTTATTCGAGCCAGTGATGGCACGACCGCGACGACCATTGTCTAGCAGTGCATCTACAGATTCTTGCAGCATACGCTTTTCGTTGCGCACGATGATATCTGGAGCGTTAAGCTCGAGAAGACGCTTGAGACGGTTGTTTCTGTTGATCACTCGACGGTACAGATCGTTCAGATCTGAAGTCGCAAAGCGACCGCCATCCAGCGGTACCAACGGGCGAAGATCTGGCGGCAGAACCGGCAGGGCTTCTAGAACCATCCACTCTGGCTTGTTGCCAGAACCATGGAACGCTTCCAGCAGCTTGAGGCGCTTGGAGAACTTCTTAATTTTGGTCTCAGACTTAGTATTGGGGATTTCCTCACGGATATCGGCAATTTCGTCTTCGAGAATAATTTCTTTGAGCAGGGCCTGAATTGCTTCAGCGCCCATGGTCGCAGTGAATTCGTCACCGAACTCTTCGAGAGACTCGAAGTACTCGTCATCGGTCAACAGCTGACCTTTCTCCAATGTAGTCAGACCTGGATCTGTTACCACGTAGGATTCAAAGTAGAGTACGCGTTCGATTTCACGCAGTGTCATATCCAGCATCAAACCAATGCGCGAAGGCAGTGACTTGAGGAACCAGATGTGAGCAACTGGACAGGCCAGTTCGATGTGGCCCATGCGCTCACGACGAACTTTTGTCAGTGTCACTTCAACGCCACATTTCTCACACACAATACCGCGATGCTTCATGCGCTTGTACTTGCCACAGAGACATTCGTAATCTTTTACCGGTCCAAAAATCTTGGCACAGAAAAGACCTTCGCGCTCAGGCTTGAAAGTACGATAGTTAATTGTCTCGGGCTTCTTAACCTCACCAAATGACCATGAGCGGATCATTTCCGGTGATGCGAGACCGATTCGAATATTATCGAATTCAGTATTTTGTTCTTGCTGCTTGAGTAGGTTGACTAAATCCTTCAAGGCTTTTCCTCCAGTAACTGGGTTTGCCGAGGCGATTTTTCGCCCCGGCCATCAGGTAAGCAAAACAGCGCTTATTCGTTTTCCAATTCCATGTTGATGCCGAGTGAGCGCACCTCTTTAACCAACACGTTGAATGACTCTGGCATGCCAGGCTCCATTCGGTGATCGCCGTCAACGATGTTTTTATACATCTTGGTACGACCTGCTACATCATCGGACTTAACAGTAAGCATTTCCTGCAGCGTATAAGCGGCACCATATGCCTCCAACGCCCACACTTCCATCTCACCGAATCGCTGACCACCAAACTGTGCTTTACCACCCAGCGGCTGCTGAGTAACCAAGCTGTAAGAACCGGTTGAACGAGCGTGCATCTTGTCGTCAACCAAGTGATTCAACTTCAGCATGTACATGTAGCCAACGGTAACTGGACGATCAAACTTATCGCCACTGCGACCATCATAAAGAGTGGTTTGACCACTCTCATGCAGGTCAGCCAGCTCGAGCAGTTTCTTTAGCTCGACTTCGTTTGCGCCATCAAATACAGGTGTCGCAATCGGCACACCTTTACGCAAGTTGCCAGCCAACTCGAGAACTTCTTTATCGGACAGTTCTTTCAGGTCAGTGCCATAGACAGTCTCGCCAACATCGTAGATTTCCTGCAGGAACTTACGAATTTCAGCGGCTTTAGACTGAGCTTTAATCATCGCGTCAATTTTCACGCCAAGACCCTTAGCAGCCATACCCATATGGGTTTCAAGCACCTGACCAACGTTCATTCGCGATGGAACACCCAGAGGGTTGAGCACTATGTCGACTGGCTCACCATTCTCATCGTAAGGCATATCTTCGATTGGCTTAATAACCGAGATAACACCTTTGTTACCGTGACGACCAGCCATTTTGTCACCAGGCTGAATACGACGCTTAACGGCGAGGTAAACCTTAACGGTCTTGAGTACGCCTGGAGCGAGATCATCGCCGCTCTGCAGCTTGCGACGCTTCTCTTCAAAACGCTCATCGAGATCGACACGACGCTCACCAAGCTGAGTTTGCGCTGCAGCGATCTGGTCGTTGAGATCGGCGTTATCCATACGGATTGCAAACCAGTCATCTGAACTGTATTCAGCGACAGCATCAGCAGTCAGCTCAGCGCCTTTCTTAAGACCTTCAGCTTTGACCACTTTGCCGCCAACCAGTGCAGTGAACAAACGTCCGAGAGTGGCATTTTCAACAATGCGGTACTCGTCGTTTAAATCCTTGCGATACTGATCGAGCTCGGCGCGTTCAATATCCAATGAGCGCTGATCTTTATCCAAGCCATCACGAGTGAAGACCTGAACATTGATCACGGTGCCTTTGATGCTTGTTGGTACACGCAGTGACGTGTCCTTAACATCAGAGGCTTTCTCACCAAAGATTGCACGTAGCAGCTTTTCTTCCGGAGTCAGCTGAGTTTCGCCTTTAGGCGTTACCTTGCCAACCAGAATATCCCCTGCGGCCACTTCGGCACCGATGTGCACAATGCCCGACTCATCGAGTCGTGCCAGCGCAACTTCACCAACATTTGGAATATCTGCAGTGATCTCTTCGGAGCCGAGCTTAGTGTCGCGAGCAACACAGGTCAGTTCCTGGATGTGGATAGTGGTGAATCGATCTTCTTTAACCACACGCTCGGAGATTAGGATCGAATCCTCAAAGTTGAAACCGTTCCAAGGCATAAATGCGATGCGCATATTTTGCCCCAGTGCCAACTCACCCAGATCAACTGATGGACCATCAGCCAAAACGTCACCTCGGGCAACAACATCGCCTTGATTGACAATTGGACGCTGATTGATACAGGTGTTCTGGTTTGATCTGGTGTACTTGGTCAAGTTGTAGATATCGACACCCGCATCACCGGACTCCGTCTCTGCGTCACTGACGCGTACAACGATTCGTCCAGCATCGACGCTTTCAATAACACCGCCACGCTTGGCAACCTTACAAACACCAGAGTCACTTGCCACTGGACGCTCGATACCGGTACCTACCAATGGAGCTTCTGCAAGCAACGTTGGAACTGCCTGACGTTGCATGTTCGAGCCCATCAAGGCGCGGTTAGCATCATCGTGTTCGAGGAATGGAATCAGCGAGGCAGCAACAGACACAACCTGGCGCGGAGACACATCCATATAATCGATATCGCCTGGCAACTTAACGGTAAATTCGTTTTGGTGACGAACGTTAACTACGTCTTCAACAAACTCACCTTTAGCATTAAGTTTGGCCGAGGCCTGTGCGATAACGTACTGTGATTCATTGATCGCTGACAGATACTCGATCTGATCAGTAACCTTGTTGTTAACCACTTTACGGTACGGCGTTTCAATAAAGCCGTAGCTATTAGTTCGTGCATAAGTCGCCAATGAGTTAATCAGACCAATGTTTGGTCCCTCAGGCGTCTCAATTGGACATACTCGACCATAGTGAGTCGGGTGTACGTCACGCACTTCAAAGCCGGCGCGTTCACGAGTTAGACCACCGGGTCCCAAGGCCGAAACACGACGCTTGTGCGTGATCTCAGAAAGCGGGTTGTTCTGATCCATAAACTGGGACAGCTGGCTTGAACCAAAGAATTCTTTCATCGCTGCAGCAACAGGCTTAGCGTTAACCAGATCCTGTGGCATCAACTCTTCAGACTCGGCCATAGACAAACGCTCTTTAACAGCGCGCTCAACACGGACCAGACCTACACGGAATTGGTTCTCTGCCATTTCGCCTACAGAGCGGATACGGCGGTTACCCAGGTGATCGATATCATCGACACCGCCCTTACCGTTACGAATATTGATCAGTGTCTGCATGACGTCTGCAATATCAGAACCTTCACCAAACTCTTCAAACAGTTCGTGAGCTTCGTCAGTCTTCTGCATAGAGAAGTAACGCTCATCATAGAGCACACCACAGCCGGCTTCTTCGACGCGATCGAGACGACGGTTGAACTTCATACGACCAACAGACGACAGGTCATAGCGCTCAAGATTGAAGAACAGGTTGTAGAACAGATTCTCTGCTGACTCTTTAGTTGGCGGCTCGCCGGGACGCATCATGCGGTAGATTTCTACCAGTGCTTCCAACTGCGTGCGCGACGGATCAATGCGCAGGGTATCGGCAATAAAGGGACCGCAATCCAGATCGTTGGTGTAAAGAGTTTCAATATCTTTAACACCCGCTTCTGCGAGCTGCTCTAAAATTTCTTCAGTAATTTCGGTGTTACATTCGAGTAACAATTCGCCGGTTTTTGGATCGGCAATGTCGTTCGCTGTAGCACGGCCAAGCAGATATTCTGCAGGCACTTCCAGAGAGGTGACTTTACCCTTCTCAAGATCGCGAATATGGCGTGCAGTAACACGACGGCCTTTCTCAACAACAACCGCACCTTTCTTATCTTTAATATCGAAGACGGTGATTTCACCACGCAGTCGCTCTGGATCTAGCTCCAGCGTATAGCCGTCTTTTTTCTGATGGAAAATACTGGTATCGAAGAACATACCGAGAATTTCTTCAGAGTTATAACCCAAGGCACGCAGCAGGATCGTAGCCGGCAGTTTACGGCGACGGTCAATGCGGACATAGAGAATATCTTTGGGGTCAAACTCAAAGTCTAACCAAGAGCCGCGGTAAGGAATCACGCGCGCTGTGTAGAGCAGTTTGCCCGAAGAGTGGGTTTTACCTTTATCGTGATCAAAGATAACGCCAGGAGATCTATGCAACTGGGAGACGATTACGCGCTCGGTTCCATTGATGATAAACGTACCGTTATCAGTCATCAGCGGGATTTCACCAAGATAGACTTCTTGCTCGCGAATATCTTTGATCGCTTTATTGGTTGATTCTTTGTCGTAGATGACCAGACGAACTCTAACTCTCAGAGGTACAGAGAAAGTCACACCTCGGAGTTTACATTCCTCTACATCAAATGCTGGTTTGCCCAGCACATAGTCTACGTATTCCAGCGCAGCGTGACCCGAATATCCGACGATCGGAAATATTGAGTTCAGCGCAGCATGCAGACCGGTGTTCTGTCGGTCACCGACCGCAACACCCGTCTGGGTAAAATTCTTATAGGAATCAAGCTGGATTGCCAGCAGGTAAGGCAAGTCCATTACATTTGGCAGCTTGCCAAAGTTCTTGCGGATACGTTTCTTCTCGGTGAAAGAGTAAGCCATCTGTATTCCTCGGGATATCTTTATTAGGGAATTACCAATCTTGAGTTCAAGCTCAAGGTACTACTGCTTATAAATTCCCATACTTACAAGCAGAAAAGGGCCGAAGGGAAATCCCCTTCAGCCCAGCCTGAAAAAAATCAGGCAACTTGCGCGACCAACTTACTTAAGTTCGACAGTTGCGCCAGCTTCTTCCAATGCCTTCTTAGCTTCTTCAGCGTCGTCTTTAGAAGCAGCTTCTTTGATTGTAGATGGAGCACCATCAACCAATTCTTTAGCTTCTTTCAGACCAAGACCAGTGATTGCGCGAACAGCCTTAATAACATTCACTTTCTTTTCGCCAACAGCGGCCAGTACTACGTCGAAGTCAGTCTTCTCTTCTGCAGCAGCTTCGCCACCAGCAGCAGGACCAGCAGCAACAGCAACAGCTGCCTGAGCTGATACACCGAACTTCTCTTCCATTGCGCTTACCAGCTCAACAACGTCCATCACGCTCATTTCAGCGATTGCATTCAAAATATCTTCTTGTGATAAAGCCATTACGGGCCTCCTAAATTTTTTGGTTTACACTGGAAGCGATTAAGCCGCTTCCTCTTTTTGAGTTTTAACTGCAGCTACAACGCGAGTTACTTTAGTTGGTACTTCGTTAAACGTTCTAACCAACTTAGTAATCGGAGCCAATGTAACGCCTGCCAACATACCGAGTGCCTCATGGAGGGTCGGAAGTTTCGCAAGCATGTCAATCTGCCCACTTTCGAGTAGCTGTCCACTAACTGATAACGCCTTGACTTCAAATTCTTTGTTATCTTTCGCAAAGTCTTTAAAAAGTCGCGCAGCAGCACCTGGATCCTCCATAGAGAAACCAAATAATGATGGACCGACTAAAACATCTTCTACGCAAGCGTAGTCAGTTTCAGCGAATGCTCGCTTAGCCAAAGTGTTGCGGACAACGCGCAATTGCACGTTCTCAGCTCGAGCTTTAGCACGCAGAGCATTCATAGCGGTTACATCAACGCCACGAGCGTCGGCAATCACTAGAGACAAAGCGTTCGCTGCTGTTTCACTTACTTCAGCAACAATTGCCTTTTTGCCTTCGAGATTCAATGCCACGATAAATCTCCTGCTTTTACCTGAGTTTCGGTCGAAACCTAAAGTCTTCGACCACCTCGGCGAAATAATTCCAGTGCAAGTACTCTGTACTGGGTTCACCGTTTGCGTAGGCAAATTCTATTGGCATAACACCGCTAAAATTCATTAAACCCTTGCGGGAACCTACGGTCTTTAACGGCTCGCACTAGCCATAAAGGTCAATGCGAACCCCAAAGTCTGTTTGGCGGCCAAAGCCGCCGATCAATTAAGCCTCGATAGAGCCTTGATCAACCAATAATCCTGGACCCATAGTCGAAGATACAGTGACCTTCTTGACGTAGACGCCCTTTGCAGAAGCCGGCTTAGCTTTCATCAGATCAGCTACCAGCGCTGCAAGGTTCTCTTTCAGTGCGGAAGCTTCAAAGCCAACGACACCGATACCGCCATGGATAATACCGTTCTTGTCTGCACGGAAGCGTACCTGACCCGCTTTAGCGTTCTTAACTGCTGTAGCCACATCGGGGGTTACTGTTCCAGACTTAGGGTTAGGCATCAAACCACGTGGGCCCAATACTTTACCCAGCAGACCAACAACGCGCATTGCGTCGGGAGCGGCGATAACTACATCAAAGTCCATCATGCCGCCTTTGATCTCTGCAGCCAGCTCATCCATACCAACCAGTTCTGCGCCAGCAGCTTTAGCCGCTTCAGCAGCGTCGCCCTGGGCGAATACGCAGACGCGAACGTCTTTGCCGGAACCGTTGGGAAGAGTGGTAGCGCCACGTACAATTTGGTCTGACTTACGCGGATCAATGCCCAAATTAATGGCAACATCGACAGTTTGATTGAACTTAACCGCGGGCAGAACCTTAAGCAGATTCAGTGCTTCGTCAGCAGAGTAAACTTTGCCAGCTTCAATTTGCTCGTTAATAGCGCGACGGCGCTTAGATAGCTTAGGCATTTACACACCCTCCGTTTCGAGGCCCATTGAGCGGGCAGAGCCGGCAATGGTGCGAACTGCGGCATCTAAACTCGCTGCAGTCAGGTCAGGTTCTTTAGTCTTAACAATTTCTTCTAATTGCGCGCGTGTAACCTTGCCAACTTTATCGGTGTTGGGACGGCCGCTGCCGCTTTTGATACCAGCCGCTTTCTTCAAAAGGAATGACGCTGGTGGCGTCTTCATTTCAAAGGTGAAGCTTCTGTCTGCGTAAACAGTAATAACAACAGGCACTGGAGCGCCCTGCTCGATACCCTGAGTCTGTGCGTTAAAACCTTTACAGAATTCCATGATGTTGACGCCGTGCTGACCCAATGCTGGACCAACTGGGGGACTTGGATTGGCCTGACCTGCAGGCACTTGCAGCTTAATATAAGCCGTAACTTTCTTAGCCATTTTACTTCTCCACTAGCGGGTGGTTAGCGCCTCTAGGCTGCCACTGCATAAATCGCAACAGCTACCCTTCGCAGGCTCCCCGATAGGATGGCGGAATTGCCAACCTATCAATAAATAGTCTTACTAGGCTTTCTCTACCTGAGTAAATTCCAACTCGACCGGCGTTGAGCGACCAAAGATCGATACAGCAACACGCAACCGGCTTTTCTCGTAGTTAACTTCTTCAACCGTTCCGTTGAAGTCATTAAACGGCCCGTAAGTAACGCGAACCAGCTCACCCGGCTCAAACATTGTCTTCGGACGCGGCGCTTCTTCAGAGTCATGTACGCGCTGAAGAATCAAATCGGCTTCTTTATCCGTAATTGGCGCAGGCTTATCAGCCTTGCCACCAATAAAGCCCATAACGCGCGGAGTCTCTTTTACCAGATGCCAAGACTCATCGTCGAGCTCCATCTGCACAAGCACATAGCCTGGAAAAAACATTCGCTCACTAGTGCGCTTCTCGCCACCACGCATCTCTACCACTTCTTCAGTAGGGACTAATATCTCACCAAACTTGTCCTGCAGGTTATGCAGCTGAATGCGATCCTGCAATGCGAGAGAAACCTTCTTCTCATAACCTGAGTAAGCATGTACCACATACCAACGCATCGACATGCTCTTCTCCTAACCCATTATCTGTGCAGCGCCCCAACTCAACAGGGAGTCTATTCCCCAAAGAATCAGTGACATTAATAAAATAACCGCAACAACGATCAGAGTTGTCTGATTACGCTCTTGCTTAGTCGGCCACACAACTTTGCGCAACTCAGTGCGTGCACCAATGCCCAACGAAATCAACGCTGCGCCTTTTGCAGTCTGCGCAGCAATAAAGCCCGCAACTGCAACTGCCACAATCATGCCAAGCGCGCGGTACAGAACCGATTGATCATCGTAATACATGTTGGCATAAATCGCCCCACCCAGTATCAGTGCCGCTACTAGCCATTTCAGCCAGTCCAATCGAAACTGCTTACCTTCTATTGCAACACTCATTAACGCGCCCTGACTTATTAAGTGGCAGGCCAGGAGGGACTCGAACCCCCAACAGCCGGTTTTGGAGACCGGTGCTCTACCAATTGAACTACTGGCCTACAATGATTTTTATTGCTTTCCCTATCTGACAGCTAAGCCGAGACATCAAGATGCCTCGGCTTTGCGCTTCAGACTCTGTGCAACTATTACTCGATGATCTTAGCTACAACACCAGCGCCAACAGTACGGCCGCCTTCACGAATTGCAAAACGAAGACCTTCTTCCATCGCAATCGGGTGAATCAACGTAACTTCCATCTGCACGTTGTCGCCT